>Ga0209373_10000829_pt1 | contig 42630 bp, 37 predicted proteins | sample Higcelweek5metaG_FD_187173 | JGI IMG/M metagenome (GOLD analysis project Ga0209373, IMG submission 187173) | Freshwater pond sediment microbial communities from the University of Edinburgh, under environmental carbon perturbations - High... | ecosystem: Environmental > Aquatic > Freshwater >... | reverse complement strand
CCTCCAGCACGGAGTCCATGCGCTTCAGCACCGCGTCGTCGGTGATGGCGGCCGAGGCCTGGCCGGGCAGGGCGCACAGGGCGCAGGCCAGGGCGGCGCAGGCCATGGCGCGGGTGAGCCCGCGCGTCACCCCGCGCTTGAAGGGCGGGGTGGAAACACAATTTTTGATGGCTGCGGTGAGCCGGGGATATGCCGTCATGATTCTCTCCGCGTCAGGCTGCCAGAAGGCCCGCTTGGTTTGTTGATTACTCTGGAGCCTGCGTGGGCCGGGCTTCTTGTGCTTCCGTTGCTTGCGCCTGCGCTGGTTCTTGGGCCGTGGCGCCGCCCGCGTCCGCTGCTCCGGCCGCTTGCGCGGGATCCGCTTGTGCTGCCGCCATGGGCTGTGTGGCCTCCGGCTGGCTTGCCTGCTGCGCGGCGTCAGGTTTGCGCGCGGCGGAAAGCAGCGCCAGGGCCAGCGCGGCAGCCGTGGCCGGCATGTGCAGCACCGGGGCCAGCGTCGCGCAGAGCACGGCCGTCAGCAGCAAGCCGAAACCGAAGCGCCTGCGGCCGCGCAGGGCGCAGAAAAACGCCGCCCCGAAAACGAGCAGCGGCCCGCCCACGCCCCAGCCGGCCAGCAGCCGCAGGGTCGAGGACGGAATCTGGAACACGGACACGGGCAGGCCGTCGGCCTCCGCGTCCCACACAAGCCCTTGGAACTCCGGCATGGCCAGGGCCAGGGGGACATCGAGGGGCAGGCCCACGGCCAGGGCGCGCGGGTCCTGGCTCAGGGCCTCCATGGTGGCGGAGTAATACCAGTCGAGCCCGAGCTCCTCGCCGCCAAGGCCGTGCTGCAGAGGCAAAATGAGCGAGATCCAGATGGCCAGGATGCAGGCGGCGGCCATGGCCGCGCGGTTGCCCAGGCGTCCGCGCTCGAAGAACAGGCAGAGCAGCGCGCCCGTGGCCAGCCCCACGCGCGAACCCGAGGCCAGCAGACCAGCCAGGATGAGCCAGCGCGCCAGGCGCGGCACACCGGGCTCGGGCAGGTCGTCCACCGTGGCGCACAGAGCCGTGCAGAGCAGAAAGCCCAGGGCGTCGGCCGTGGCAGGCGCATCGCCGAAGAGAACGCCGCCGCCGGGCACAAGGCCGCGGGCCATGATGGCCGTGAGCAGAAAGTCGAGCACCACCAGCGCGCCCAGCGCCGCGCCCGCGCGCGCCAAAGACTCGCGCCGCGGCGCGCCGAAGCTCCAGGCCCACAGCGCGGCGAACAAGACCAGGGCGGGCAGGCGCATTTCGTCCAGCAGGGGCGCGTAGTCCTCCGCCTGGAGCAGCACCAGGGCCAGCCCACGGGCGAGCAGCCAGGCCGCCACGGCCAAAACCAGGCCAAGAACCGGCACCGGCCACAGGGCGCGGCCGCTTTTGGCGCGGGTGGTCACCCCCGCGTACAGGGCCGTGAGCACCGCCAGACCGGAGAGGGCCAGCCACGGCGCCAGGCCGGAAAGCCCGAAGCTGCGCGCCAGCGCCTCCTTGTCCGCGAGCCTGCCCGCGAGAATGGCCAAAGGCGCCGCCACAAAGGCGACGAAATAGGGAAGCGGCGAGAAAAACGACGCCGGACGTCCGGTCATGGTCGGCCTCTGTGCCGTGCTGGTGCGGGGGTCGGGTGCTGCATGGGCCTCGTCCGGGGAAATGTCCCGAAAGGGCTCATAGCGCGTCCAGGCCCCGGGGTAAAGGCCAGGACGCGCCCTGGTTTCGACTTGCGCGGGCTATAGCTCCACCTGGGTGCCCAGCTCCACCACGCGTCCGGGCGGAATGCCGAAGAATGTCGTTGCGTTCCAGGCGTTGCGCGACATGAAGGCGAACAGGCTCTTGCGCCAGGACATCATCTTGGCGTTGCCGCCGGTGAGCAGGCTCTCGCGTCCCAGGTAGAAGGTGGTGTTCATGAGCTCCGCCGCCAGCCCGTGGCCCTTGGCCTGGTCGAGGATGTCGGGCACGTTCGGGGTCTGCATGAACCCGTAGGTGGCAATGACCCGGAAGAAGCCGTGCCCCAGGCTGGAGACCGCAAGGCGCTGCGAGGCGGGCACGAAGGGCGTTTCGGCCACGGCTATGGACAGAAGCAGGATCTGCTCGTGCAGCACCTTGTTGTGCTTGTAGTGGTGCAAAAGGGTAATGGGCGTGCCCGTGGCCGAAACGGACATGAACACCGCCGTGCCGGGCACGCGCACCGGCGGCTTGCCCGCCACCAGGCTGTTCAAGAACAGGTCCATGGGCAGGCCCATGGATTGGAACTGGCGGCTCAGGGCGGCCTTGCCGTCGCGCCAGGTCACCATGGCCAGCATGATGAGCCCGGCCACTGTGAGGGTGAACCAGCCGCCGTCCAGAATCTTGAGCAGGTTGGAGCCCAGGTAGGTGATGTCGAACACCAGGAACAGGGCGATGAGCGGCGCGGTCTTCCAGGTGGGCCAGCGCCACAGGGTGTGCACCACATAGAAGAAGATGACGGAGGTGATGGCCATGGTGGCGGTGACGGCGATGCCGTAAGCCCCGGCCAGGCCGCTGGAGCTCTTGAAGGCCAGCACCAGGCCGATGCAGGCGAACATCATGGCGTTGTTCACGCCGGGCAGGTAGATCTGGCCCTTGGTCTCCGCGCTGGTGTTGATGATGCGGATGCGCGGGCAGTAGCCCAGCTGCACGGCCTGCTGGGTCAGGGAATACACGCCGGAGATCATGGCCTGCGAGGCGATGACCGTGGCCACCGTGGCCAGGGCCACCATGGGATAGAGCATAATCTCCGGCACCAGGGCGAAGAACGGGTTGAAGGCCATGGCCGGCTTGTCCAGAAGCAGCGCGCCCTGGCCGAAGTAGTTGAGCACCAGGGCGGGCAGCACGATGGCGTACCAGGACATGCGGATGGGTCTGCGGCCGAAGTGGCCCATGTCGGCGTAGAGGGCCTCGCCGCCGGTGATGCAGAGCACCACGGAGCCGAGAACCACCAGCCCGTGCCAGTGGTTGGCGGCGAAGAACCAGTAAGCGTACATGGGGTTCACGGCCGCCAGTATCTCCGGCCGGGTGATGATGGACTGCACGCCCAGGGCCGCTATGACCGCGAACCAGATGATCATCAGCGGGCCGAAGACCTTGCCGATGTGCTCCGTGCCGTGCTTTTGCACCCAGAACAGCGCCACCAGGATGAGGCAGGTGCCGGGCAGGATGAAGGGCTCGGCCGCATCGGTGGCCACGTTCATGCCCTCCATGGCCGAGAGCACGGAGATGGCCGGGGTGATGATGCCGTCGCCGTAAAGCAGCGCCGCGCCGAACAGGGCCGAGGAGATGAGCAGCGCGTGGCGCTTCTTGCCCTTTTTTTCCACAGAGGACTTGATGAGCGCCAGCAGGGCGAAAATGCCGCCTTCGCCTTTGTTGTCGGCGCGCATGACGAACATGACGTACTTGAGGCTGACCACGATGATGAGCGACCAGACGATGAGCGAGAGCACGCCCATGATGTTTACGGGCAGAAGGGGCACCGCGTGCTGGCCGTGGAAGCATTCCTTCACGGCGTAAAGCGGGCTGGTGCCGATGTCGCCGTAGACGACGCCGAGGGCGGCCAGGGCCAGGGTCATGGTGCGTTCGTTGGCGTGGCCGCCGCCGTGCTCGCCCGCGGCTGGCGGCGGGGTCTGTGGCGCGGCGTTCTGCTCCGGGCGCTCGTCCGCCGCCGTGGTGTTCGGGGCGTCTGCGGCTGTGGTGGAATCGGAACCGGCCTGTTGGACAGGGGACATGGAAATACCTCCGAAACGGATGATGCGGGACGGCCCCATGAGTTTGGAGGTCTTCCCCTTCGCGGCCTGCGAGGTTAGCTGACGGGCTGGGACCGAAAGGTGTCCGGCTCCGCTTGCGCGGCGCTGCGCCCCATTGGGGATGTGGGTCCCCCGCTCCCGGGCGGTTGGCCCGGAATTCGGCAAGTGAGAATCATACCTGGGGTGTAAAGAACGTGTCAAGCCCGGCGCCGATGCCCGCCCACTGCCCGCCAAACGCCCAGCCCACGAGGGGGCCAGCCCACGAGGGGCCGAACCCGGGAGCCGGGCCTAAATGGGGACGCCGGACAGCGCCGCGCCCGTCGTGGCGCTGCGCCGCCCGGCGCCGGGGAAACCGCCGCGCCCGGCTTTCGGAGGAGGGTGCGGCGGCGATCCTTTGGACGTAAGGGCTACAACCGGATGGGCATGATGACGAAGGCCACCCCCTGCCGGTAGAGCTGGCGCTGCACGGCGAACACGATGTGGTTGTGCAAGAGCCGGGTGAAGAATGTTTCGCTGGGGAACACCAGCTGCCCGCCGAAGAAGATGGCCTTGGGGAAGCGCCGGCGTATCTCCGGGGTCAGGCGCACCACCTCCTCCACCACGTCGACGCCCACGGAGCTTACGCCCTCGGCGTACAGCCCGCGCGAACGCACGAAGTCCACGTAGCGGTCCAGGTCGGCCTGGATGTGCGTCTTGAGCGCCTCCATCTCCTCCAGGCCCTTGAACACGCCCGCGTCCACCATGCCCACCTGGACGAAGACGAAGTTGCGGAACTCGCCCGTGAAAAGCTTGTGGATGCCGAGCAGCGTATGGATGCCCAGGCCATTGTACCCGTTCACCAGTATGACGGCGGTCTTGCCCTTGGGGTCGCAGCCCAGGCCTTGCTCAGCCCCGGCCGCGGGCGAAAGGAACGACGCGTCTGCCTCCACCACGGGCAGCAGCTCGTCGAGCTTTTTGAGCATGCCCCAGGTCAGGTCGTAATGCCGGCGGATGTAGATGGCCAGGGCGGCCACCGCGCCGGTGACGAGCAGGGTGGCCCAGCCGCCCTCGAAGAACTTGACGGCGGTGACCGTGACCAGGATGAAGCTGCACAGGGCCAGCCCAAGGCCGTTCAGCGCCAGGCCTTTTTTCCAGTGGGGCTCGCGGCCGCGCACCTGCAGCCAGTGGCGCACCATGCCCAGCTGGGAGAGCACGAAGGTGATGAACACGTTGATGGAGTACAGCACGATCAAGAGGTCCACCGACCCGCGCGAGAGGACCATGAGCACAAGGGAGGCCCCGCCCATGAGGATGATGCCCTTCTGCGTCACCAGGCGGTCGGAGAGCATGGCGAAGCGCGTGGGGAACCAGCGGTCCATGGCCATGTTGGCCAGCACGCGCGGGCCGTCCAGAAAGCCGGTCTGCGCGGCCACGAACAAAATCGCCGCCTCGGAGATCAGCGTCACGAGCACGAAGGCCTGGCCGGGCGCGCCCCAGGAGAGGGCGATGGATTCAAAGAGCACGGCGTTCAAGGTCTTGCCCTTCACCTCGGCCACGCCGAAGAGGATATAGGCCAGGATAAGGCCCATGACCGTCACCGAGAGGGACACGGCCATATAGGTCATGGTGCGCTTGCCGGTTTGCACCTTGGGCTCGCGCAGTATGGCCAGGCCGTTGCTCACGGCCTCCAGGCCGGTGTATGTGCCCGCGCCCATGCTGTAGGCCCGCAGGATGAGCAGGATCATGCCAATCAGGCCCAGCTGGCTGTGGGCCGCGCCGGCGTCGGCCGCGGTGCGCGCCACAATGGCCGGCAGGTTGCCCAGGTGCGTGCCCAGGCCATACACGATGACAAAGGCGTGGGTGAGCACGAAAACCAGGAAGATGGGAACGAGCGCCGTCACCGATTCCTTGACGCCGCGCAGGTTGAGCATGATGAGCAGCAGCACGCCGAGCAGCGCCGCTGGCAGCTTGAACTCCTCCCAGGCCGGGGGCAAAAAGCTGAACATGGCGTCTGCGCCGCTGGCCACGGAAAGGGTGATGGTGAGCGCGTAGTCCACCATGAGCGCGCAGCCCGAGACCATGCCCAGCGTGGGGTTCAACAGCTTGCTGGCCACCACGTAGCCGCCGCCGCCGGAGGGGAACAGCTCGATGATCTGTGAATAGCTGGCGCTGATGACGAAGATGGTGACCACCGAGGCCAGCCCCACGAAAAGCGCCAGGAAGGTGTGCTGCCCCAGGGCCAGAAAGGCCTCGGCCGGGCCGTAGCACGAGGACGAGAGGCCGTCCGAGCCCAGACCCACCCAAGCGAAAAACGCCACGAGGGAAAGGTTGTGGAAGATCGACTGGTCTTTGACGTTCAGCGACTTGCCGAGGAAAAATTCCTTGGCCTTGCGCCCAAAGGATGCGTTCTGCGTCATCGCCTTGGCCTCCTAGCGCAGGCCCGCGCGGCAAAGGCGGCGGGTAGGGCGGCAGAAAAACGCATGGCGAAGGGCCACGGGCAGAAGCGGCCGCGAAACGGCCAGATGGACGGTGGGCATAAAAATACCTCCGGTACGATAGAAAACGGGGGGATGGCCCCGTTGTACCGGAGGTCTTCCCCTTCGACGCCTGCGAGGTTAGCTGACGGGCTCGGACCGAAAGGTGTCCTACGCCGGATGTCCGGCGATGCGCCCCAAGGGATGTGGGTCCCCCGCTCCCGGGAAACGCTCCCGGAATTCGGCAACGCAACTTTTACGCCCGGTGTTAAGAATCTGTCAAGGGCCTCCCGGTTGCCAAGCCGGGCCGGGCACGATAGGCTTTGCGAAAGGCCGCGGTCCGGGCAATGTTTGCCTTTTTGACGCGCCGCGCCATAAAGGTACGTAATTTGCATCGCTTCGGGCCGTGGGGGAGCGTCCCGCCCGCGCGAGGCTTAAGGGAGTTGCGCATGAACGTGACGGGTCTGCTCCTTGTCGTCATCATCGGCCTGGTCCTGTTCGGATCGGGGCGGCTGCCGGGGCTTGGCAACGGGATTGGCAAGACCATTGCCAACTTCAAGCGCGGCCTGTCCGAGCCGAAAGAGATCGACGTCACCACGGAAACAAAGGACAAGGGCCGCGGGCCAAAGGCCTGAAGCCGCCGCAAGGAAGCTTGCGCCAAGCCCGGAGCCAAGGGGTAGTCATGTTTGCGATCATAGGCCTTGTTGTCGTTTTGGCATGCGTCATCGGCGGGTATCTCATCGAGGGCGGCAACCTGCACGTGCTTTGGCAGCCCGTCGAGCTGCTCATCATTCTGGGGTCCGGCATCGGCTCCCTGCTTGTTGGCTCGCCCATGAAGGTCAACATCACCATCGGCAAGAACCTCATGGTCATCTTTCTTGGCAAACCCAAGGGCAAGAAAGACTACATGGACATTCTGCTGGTGCTCTTCGATCTGTTGTCGCTGGCCCGGCGCGAGGGCGTCATCGCCCTGGAAGCCCATGTGAACAAGCCCGACGGCAGCGCGATCTTCACCAACCGGCCCTCTGTTCTGAAGAATCATTCCGTGCTCGATTTCATCTGCGACAATTTCAAGGCCTACACCGCTGCCAGCATGGAGCCCCACGAGTTCGAGGCTCTCATGGACATCGACATCGACGCCCATGCCGAGGACGCCCACCAAGCGCCCACCAACTTGAACCGAGTGGCCGACGCCTTCCCGGCGTTGGGCATCGTGGCGGCGGTCATGGGCGTGGTGCTCACCATGGGCAAGCTCTCCGAGCCGCCCGAGGTGCTGGGCCACTCCATCGGCGCGGCCCTCGTGGGCACCTTCCTCGGCGTTCTTTTGTCCTACGGCATCGCCGGTCCGCTGGCGGCCATCATGGACACCGTGGTCAAGGAGACCTCCACGGAGCTCAACGTGGTCAAGGCGGCCATGAACGCCTTCGCCATGGGCTGGCCGCCGGCCATGGCCCTAGAATCCGCGCGGCGGGCCATTCCGGCCCACGACCGGCCCGGCTTCGACGAGCTGGAAGGCGTGCTGCGCGAGAGCAAGAAGGGCGGCGCCTAACCGCGCGCGGCATTTGGAACCAGGGGTGACATACCGTGGCTGAAAACAGGCCGATCATCATCAAGAAGGGCAAAAAGGGCCACGCGGGCGCTCATGGCGGTGCGTGGAAGGTTGCCTACGCCGACTTCATGACGGCGATGATGGCGTTTTTCCTGCTCATGTGGCTGCTCAGCATGGTCGTGCCGGAAAAGCGCGCGGGCGTGGAGCAGTATTTCAAGGAATTCAGCATCTTCGACAAGCAAAACGCCCTTGACGTGCGCCAGGGCGGGGCCATGATCCCCGACCAGGACAAGCCCCCGGTGCCCCAGCGCGACCAGCTGACCGAGGCCGCCGAGCACGGCAAGAGCTCCGCCGTGCAGCCGGAGCAGCTCAAGAGCAGGCTGCAGGACTCCATGAACCTGAACCTGCCCGACGTGAAGGACCAGATTTCCGTGGACGTGACCGAGACCGGCGTGCGCATCCAGATAGGCTACAACGAGACGGACCCGCTTTTCGCCAAGGGCAGCCCGGAGCTGACGGCCAAGGGCCGCAAGGCCATCCAGTTCATCGCCTCGCAGTTGAAGGCCCTGCCCAACAAGATCGAGGTGGAGGGCCATACCGACTCCGGAAATTTCTCCGGCGGCCGCTACACCAACTGGGAGCTTTCCACCGACCGCGCCAGCGCGGCCCGCGTGGCCCTGCAGCAGGGCGGACTGGCCGAGGAGCGCCTGGCCCGGGTGTCCGGTTTCGCCTCCACCCAGCCCCTGTACCCGGACAACCCGGCCGACCCGCGCAACCGGCGCATCAGCATTCTTGTGCGCAACTACGTGCCGCCCAAGGAAGGCGGCGGGCTTGAGGAGTCGCTTGGGGCGGAGAGCAAGGCCAAGCCCAAGGAGCCGAACATCGCCGAGGAGGTCAACGCCACCATCGAGAAGATGCTCTCGGTGGAGGGCCGCGCCCGCGTGACCGGCAAGCCCGAGCCTGAAAAGGAAGTCAAGAAACCCGCCAAGGGAGGCCACAAGCCATGAGTGCCAAAGAGCTGGAGCGCTTTCCGGACCGCGAGGCCCTGCTGACCACAGGCACCCAGGTCTTTCTCGTGCTGCACAAGGACCCCCTGCGCGAACGCATCGACGTGCGCGTTTCCAGCGTGCTGCAGTTGGAGGGCGATGTGCTTTTCGTGGCCCAGACCGAGCCCCCGGTGCGCCACGACCAGGGCGGGCAACAAGTGGAGGTGGCGCTGCTCGTCCGCTCCGACGACGAGGCCAGGCGTCCCCTGGGCTATGTGGCGCGGCTGCTCGACGTGCGCGAGGACTATCCCTCGGACGAGGGGCAGGGCCAGGCCCTGGCCCTGAGCGCCCCGAACACCGGCGATTTTTTTGAAACCAGCCTGCGCATGCACTACCGTGTCCCGGTCGAGGAGGACATGGGCGTCAGCATCCGGCTGGAAGGCTTCGAGGACCCGGAGCTGCTGGATTTCTCCGCCGGGGGGGCGCGCGTGCGCATCGCCGCCGGACCGGAAGGGCTCCTTCCCGACATCGATCTGGGGCAGGCCATTCCCTTCCGCCTGCTGTTCCTGGGCTCCGGCTATGCCGCGGGCGACGGAGTGGTGCGCAGCCTGGAGTTCGGCGAGAACAACGAATCCATCACCGTGGGGCTCTTCTTCACCAACATGGAGATCCGCGACATCCGCTACCTGGAGCGCATGGTGGCGCGCACGGTGTCCTCCTGCCGCCAGCGCGAGCGCGACGCCGACTACGTGTGACCCGCGCGCGGCGGAAACGCCCCCCTGCGTGCGCATGCGCTTGGGGCGAAAAGAACGGCTGGCCGGGATGCTTCCCGCCTGGCCGTTTTTTTGTGGCGCGCGTCTTTCGACCACCTGCCGCCATTCGGCCTGACCGAACCAGCCGACCAACCGACCAGCCGAACCAGCCGACCAACCGACCAGCCGAACCAGCCGACCAGCCGAACCAGCCGGAGCAATCCATTTGGGTCCGCTCAATAGGACAGACTGTCCAGCCTTTGCCGGAGCGTCGTCCTTCGACCATGCCCCGCCGAACCTGATATCGCCGGGACCTCGCGCCTTCGGCCTCTTTCTCGCTGCGGCCTGCCGGGTGCCGCCGCCCCCCGTCGCGCTCCCCGTCGTGTTCCCTCACGCCGGGCGATTGCCGGGCGCTTGGCGTCCGTGTAGCATCGCCGCAGGAGCACACCACCATGCTGAACATCGGCTGCCATCTCTCCAACGCCAAGGGCTATCTGGCCATGGGCCGCACCGCGCTGTCCATCGGCGCCAGCACCTGCCAGTTCTTCACCCGCAACCCGCGCGGCGGCGCGGCCAAGGCCGTGGACCCGGCCGACATGGCCGCCTTTGCCGCACTGGCGGCGGAGCACGCGCTTGGGCCCTTTCTGGCCCACGCGCCCTATACGCTGAACCCCTGCGCCGCCGAGGAGAAGACACGGCGTTTCGCCCTTGAGGCCATGCGCGACGACTTGGCGCGTCTGACCCTGCTGCCGGGCACCATGTATAATTTTCATCCCGGCAGCCATGTGGGCCAGGGCGTGGAGGCGGGCGTGGAGCGCATCGCCGCGCAGCTGAACGCCGTGCTGACGCCGCAGACGCCGACCCTGGTGCTGCTGGAGACCATGGCCGGCAAGGGCAGCGAGGTGGGGGGCGGTTTCGGCGAGCTTCGGGCCATCATCGACAGGGTGGCCTGCGCGGACAAGCTGGGCGTGTGTCTCGACACCTGCCACGTGCACGACGCGGGCTACGACATCGTGGACGGCCTGGACGGCGTGCTGGAGGAGTTCGACCGCGTCATCGGGCTTGCGCGCCTGCGCGCCATCCACCTGAACGACAGCCTGAACGCGCGGGGCAGCCGCAAGGACCGCCACGCCAAGATCGGCCAGGGGCAGATCGGCCTCGACGCCCTGGCGCGCGTCATCAACCACCCGCGCCTGCGGGGGCTGCCTTTTTATCTGGAGACGCCCAACGAACTGCCGGGCTATGCCGAGGAGATCGCCCTGCTGCGCCGCGCCTGGCGGGAGTAGGCGCGAGGGCGCACGGTCGGTTCCTTGCCCCGGCCGTCCCGCGCGGCGCTCCCCGTGACCAGCGCCCGCATGGCCCGGCGCGGTGGGATGGGGGCTACACCAGCACCATGTCGCGCAGAATGCCGATGCCGGTCCACAGCTGCCACAGGGCCAGGGCCACCAGCAGGGCGTTCACCGCGCCGTGGACCAGGGGCAGCAGCCTGCGCTTGGCCTTCACCCGGTCCATGAGAAAGCCCGAGCCCAGTCCGAAGAGCACCAGGGGCAGCATGACCAGGGCCACGGCGTAGTGCCGCTCGGTGATGCCCACCACGTGCCAGTTCATCCAGGCCGCGCTCAGGCCGATGACAAAGGCCAGCGCCCAGGTGACCATGACGGCGATGCCCTGGCTCACGTGGCGCTTCCACTGGAAGACGATGCCCTTGTGCCCCAGGTGCGCGAAGCGGAAGCGCACGAACCCCAGGTACAAAACGTAGAGCGACAGAAGCACGGCCAGGGTTTGCAGCAGCGGGTGTATCCACATGATCATGGGGAGGTCCTCGTTATGTGTGGCGGATCAGGCCGCCAGGCGCAGGGCGTCGGCGGCCAGGAAGCACAGAAACAGCACCAGCGAGGCGTTCACCAGGGCGAAGCCCAGGCGCTCGCGCATTAAGAGGGGCCACGCGCCCAGGCACAGGGCCACGGCCAGCGCGGCCACCAGGGCCTTTGGGCCGGGCTGGGCCATGAGCCCGAAGGCCGGAATGAGCAGCATCAGCGCGCCATAGCCCACAACCCACAGGGCGAGGGCCCCCGGGGCCCGGCTCTGCGCCACGCCGTCGTGCGGGGCGAAGAAGCCCGCCGCCGCGTACTCGGCGCGGTGCAGGCGCGCAAAAAGCCAGAAGTGCGGCACCTGCCAGGCATAGAACACTCCGGCCAAAAGCAGGGCGCGGGGATCGTCCGGCGCGCCGCCCCCGGCGGCGAAGCCCACCACGGGCGGCAGCGCCCCGGCCAAGCCTCCCACCAGCATGGCCAGAGACGTGCGCTTCTTGAGCGGCGTATACAGGCCGTTGTACACCAGCACGGTGAGGGGGACGAAAAGCGCCGTGGCCGCGCCGCCGGGCGCAAGGCCCAGCGCCAGGGCCGAAAGCGCCAGACAGGCGCAGGCCAAACGCAGCGCCGCACCCGCGTCAAGGCGTCCGGCTGGCAGGGGGCGGTTTTGGGTGCGCTCCATGCGGGCGTCCTCGGCGTGCTCCTGCACCTGGTTCAGCGCGGAGCACCCGGCGGAAAGCAGAAAGGCGCCTGCGGCCGTAAGAATAAGACCGGTCCCGCCAGCCCCGCCAGACAGGATTCCGTCAGGCGCGAATCCGCCGGGCATGAACCCTTCAGGCATGAGGCTTTGGGCCAGCAGGCTTTGGGCCAGCAGGCACCCTGCCGCGGCCCCTGCCGCGGCCAAAAGGCCTATGCGCGGCCGCGTCAGGGCCAGCAGGTCCGCCGTCCGGATCACTTGTGCTCCCCGGCCTTCACGTCATGTCCCTTGGCCTCGTGCCCCGCCATGTCATGCCCATTCGGTTCGGGGCTGGGCGCTGGCGCTGCGCTCAGCGACTCCAAGAACTTCAGCAGCGCCTCGCGCTCGGTGTCGGTCAGGGCCGGGTACGCGGGCATGGACGAGGTTTTGCCCAGGCGCGAGGCCGGGTCCTTCAGAATGGCCGTGACGAACGGGCGGTCCACAGGGGCCCCGTCCTTGGCCGTGCTCTTCTTGCCGAACATGCCCTTGAAGCTGGGGCCGACGATCTCCGTGCCGTCGGTGGAGTGGCAGCCCAGGCAGCCCTGGGCGTCGGCCAGGGCCTTGCCCGCCTCGGGTCCGTCGGCCGCGCTTTCGCCGTGCTCCAGGAAGTCCAGAATCTGCTTCAGCTCATCCGCGGTGATCTGGTCGGCGTAGGCCGGCATCATGGGCTCAAAGCCCTTGAGCACGCCCTCGCGCGGGCCCATGATCATCATGGTCAGGGCCTTGGCGTCGTACTTGAGCCGCTTCTCCTTCTTGGCCGGGGTCAGCAGCACGGCTTCGCGGCCCCAAACGCCCTTGAGGCTGGGGCCTATGGATGCGCCGCCATCCAGCGTGTGGCAGCCCAGGCAACCCTTGGCGTCCAGCAGGGCCTTGCCCGCGTGCCCGCCGCCGCTTCCGGTTTCGGCCAGGAACTTTTCGTACTCCTCCTGGCTCACGGCCTTGATGGCCGACAGCATCTTGGCGTGCTGCAGGCCGCAGTACACGGAGCAGAAGATGACGTATTCGCCGGGCTTGTCGGCCCGGAACCAGCCGTGGTTGGTCTTGCCGGGCACTGTGTCGATTTTGAGGCGGAAGGCCGGGGCGAAGAAGCCGTGCAGCACGTCGCTTGAGGTGAGGGAGAGCTGCACCGCCTTGCCCACGGGCACCACCAGGGTGCCGCTGTGCTTGCCGTTCTCGTACTCGAAGTCCCACGACCACATGCGCGCCGTGACCTTGATGGGGATGGCCCCCTCCGGCGCATCGCGCAGGGCGCGGTAGCTGTGCCAGCCGGAGTAGAACATGCCCATGACCAGGATGCTGGGCACCACGATCCAGATGACCTCGGCCCAGAAGTTGCCGTGGAAGGTGGCCGGGGTGGGGTTTCGTTTGCGGCTGTAGCGGTAGACGAACCAGATCATGGCCACGGTGATGCCGACCATGAGCGCGGCCGAGAGGCCGAAAATGAGCAGGAAGGTGTTGTCCACCGCCTGGACGACGTTGACGAGCTTCGGTTCCATGCCCGTTCTCCTAATACCTGTAGCCCACGTCCACGAACGTGAGCCCGATGGCGATGGCCAGGATGATGAAGGCCGTGAGCACCATGCCCTTGATGATCCAGTTTTCGTACTTGAGGTGCATGAAGAAGAAGATCACCAGTGCGGCCTTCAGGCTGGCCACGCCCATGGCCACGATGATGTTCATGTACCCCAGGTCGATTTGGGCCACGCTCACGGTGGTGACCGTGAGGCACATGAGCCCGATCCAGATGAGCAGCAGGAAGCGGTAGCTCAAGGGCGCGTGCTCGTGGTCCGCCTCGTGGCCCTCGCCGTGCGGGGCCGCATGCGTGTCCATGTGTGTGTCCGCGTGCGCGTCATGCATGGTTGTCGCGTTCGTGTCGGTCATATTCGCCCCCGCCCGTCGGCTGTCAGGAAATGAGGTAGAACAGGGGGAAGAGGTATATCCACACCAGGTCCACTATGTGCCAGTAAAGCCCGGCGTTCTCCAGCACCACGTAGTCCTCGCCCGTGACCCTGCCTTTTTTTATGAGCAGCATGACCCACACGAGCACCGAGGCGCCGATGACGACATGCACGCCGTGCAGGCCGGTCATGGCGAAGTACAGGCCATAAAAGATGCTTTGCCCCTGCGGCAGCTGCAGCATGTGCTCCGAGCCGGGAATGAGCCCGTGGTGGAACTTGGCGCTCCATTCAATGGTCTTGTTGACCATGAACGCGCCCGCGCAGGCCACGGTGAAGGCGAGCAGCCACAGGCAGCGCACCAGCTCGCCGCGCCGCAGCGCGGTGATGGAGAGCGCCACCGTGAGGCTTGAGGTGATGAGCACCACGGTGTTCAGCCCGCCGATGAACACATCAAGGGTTTGCCCGCCCGCGTGGAAGGCTTGCGGATACTTGGAGCGGTAGCTGGCGTAGAGCAGGAACAACCCGCCGAACAGCAGTATCTCCGTGAACAAGAACAGCCACATGCCCATCTTGGAGGCATGGTAGTCCTTGTGGACCATGGGTGCGGCGTGTGCATCAGCCATCGGGATTCACCCCCTTGTAGTCGTAAGGCTCCGGGGCCACGGGGTCGCCGTGGAAGGCCTCGGCAGGCAGGGGGGTGGGCAGGGTCCATTCCAGCGTGGCGCCGCCCCAGGGATTTTTGGTGGCGCGCGGGCCGTAGCGGCAGCCCTGGTACAGGTTCCAGAACATCAGGATGAGCCCGGCGGCCAAAAGCCACGAGCCCCAGGTGGAGACCATCTGCAGGGGCGCGTACTGGGGCAGGTAGTCGTAGTAGCGCCGGGGCATGCCTTGCACACCCATCACGAACATGGGGAAATAGAGCACGTTCATGCCCAGCAGGATGAGCCAGAAGCTCCAGGCCGCGCGGCCGTGGTCGTACATGCGGCCAAAGACCTTGGGAAACCAGTAGTGCATGGCCGCGAACATGCCCAGGCCCGTGCCGCCGAAGATGACGTAATGGAAGTGCGCCACCACGAAGTAGGTGTCGTGCACATGGATGTCCGTGCCCGCGCTGCCAAGCACAAGCCCGGTGAGCCCGCCGATGGAGAACATGAAGATGAAGCCCAGGGAGAAGAGCAGCGGCGGGTCCAGGCTGATGGAGCCCTTGTACATGGTGGAGAGCCAGTTGAAGACCTTGATGGCCGAGGGAATGGCCACCACGAAGGTGAGGAAGGAGAAGATCAGCACGGCGTTGTCGCTCATGCCGCTGGTGAACATGTGGTGCGCCCAGACCAGCGACCCGGCGAAGGCGATGGCCAGGCTCGAAAAGGCGATCATGTTGTAGCCGAACACCGGCTTGCGCGAGAACACGGGAATGATCTCGGAGATGACGCCCATGGCCGGCAGGATCATGATGTATACGGCCGGGTGCGAGTAGATCCAGAACAGGTGCTGATAGAGCAGCGGGTCGCCGCCGCGTCCGGGGTCGAACAGGCCCAGGTGCAGCACGCGCTCGGCGAAGATGAGAAGCGCGGTGATGCCGAGGATGGGCGTGGCCAGCACCTGAATCCAGCCCGTGGCGTAGAGCGACCAGACGAAGAGCGGCAGCTTTTTCCAGGTCATGCCCGGCGCGCGCAGGCGGTGCACGGTGGTGATGAAGTTGAGCCCGGTGAGGATGCTGGAGAAGCCCAGGATGAACACGGCGATGACCGCGATGCTGACGTTTGTGGTGGTGCGCTCGCTAAAGGGCACGTAAAAGGTCCAGCCCGTGTCTGGCGGGCCGTCGCCCGTGAAGATGGAGGCCAGGGCCAGCGTTGCCCCAATGACGTACAGCCACCAGGAGAAGTTGTTCAGCCGCGGAAAGCTCACGTCGTTGGCGCCGATGTGCAGCGGCAGGAAGATGTTGCCGAAGCTGGCCGGTATGCTCGGAATGACCACCATGAAGATCATGATGACCCCGTGCAGGGTGAACATGGCGTTATACTGCTGCGGCGACAAAAGCGTGCTGCCGGGCGTCATCAGTTTCAGTTTGAGGATGAGCCCAAGTATTGTGGCCGCGGCGAACATGAGCAGGATGAGGCTCAGGTACAACAGGCCGATGCGCTTGTGGTCCGTGGAAAAAATCCAGGTGGCGATGCCGCCTTTGCCGGCGGGCGCGAAAAATGGCCGCTCGTGCGGGTCTTGTGCCGTGTGGTCCATGTCCTCTCCCATCGCTTGAAATGCGGAACAGGGCGCTTAGGCCTGGGGCGGGCTTGGGGGCGCGCCGCGTTTTTTGCCGCCAAAAGCCAAAAACAAAGCGAACAGGAACAGGGCGAAAAGCACGCCCGCGCCCGCCACCTTCACGAAGTCGAAAACATACCTGCGGCCCTGCGGATCATATGTGTAGCACATGGCGATGGCCCGCTTGACCGACAGCCCGGTCTTCTCCGCCCCGGCCTCGGTGGCGGCGATGGCGATGTCGAAGGCCAGGGGCCGGATGCCGTACAGATAGCGCGAAATTTTGCCCGTGGGTGTAAGGGCGATGAGCACGATGGAGTGCCGGAAGGCGTCGCCGTTGCGCTCGTAGCTGAAGCCCACCGAGTCCATGAGCCGGCGCACGTTTTTTTCGTCGCCGGTGAGAAAGCGCCAGGCCTGGGGCGGAAAGCCCGCCGCGCCCGCGTTGAGGAAGTCTCCCTTGCGCTTGGTGGCCGTGGCCGGGGTGTCGCGGTCGTCGAAGGAGACGGCCAGCACCTGGTAATCCACGCCGGGCTTGAGGCCGACTTCTGGCAGCACCTGGGCCAGGGTGCCCAGCAGCACGTTGCATTCGTTGGGGCATGAGTAATACACCGGGGCCAAAATGGTGGGCATGGTGATGAGATCGGCCAGGCGCAGCTTTGCGCCGTCCTCGCCGTAAAGCTCCACGTCCAGGGCGGCGTGGCCGCCTATTTTCTCCACCACGCCGGAGGAGGCGCTGCTCCCGCGCGTGACGCCGGGCGACGCACCCGGGGGCACGCCCTGAGCCGCGCCGGATGGCGTTCCGGAAGGTGCGCCGGGCTTCACGCCGGGCTTCACGCCGGACGTCACACCTGGCGCCTGGCCCGGCATGGGCATGGCGCTGGCGTTGTCCTGCATGGGGTGGACGTGGTGCGCGGCGTCCGTTTTGTTGGCCGCGCTGGCTGGATCGGCTTGGCCAGCCGCGCAGGCCGTCCTGCCCGCGTCCGCGCAAGCGAGGGCGAGCAGGGCGGCCAGAAGGAAAACAGCGCGGCGCATGGGGCTACAGCGTGCCTATGTATGCGGCCAGGGCCTTGATCTCGGCATCGGACAAGCGGGCGGACAGATTCTCCATGGTGGCTTTTTTCGCGCCGCCATAGGTTTTGGCCTTGTAGCCGTTCATGGCCTTGACCACGGCATCAGCCTTCAGGCCCTTCACGGGCTTGCTCATGAGCGACTTGCTACCGTCCGCGCCGTGGCAGCTTTGGCATTTGGCCGTGTACAGGTCCTTGCCCTCGGCTGCGCTGTCCGCGGCCAGGGCCGCGGCGGCGAGGCCCAGGCTGAGGGCCAGGGCCGCGATGATGACGCAATGTTTCATGGACCTTCTCCTTGTGCGGCGTGCCGCGTCACGCCCGCAATGGCTCTTTGGAGCGCTGCGGGCCGGTGGGGTTTACAGCTTGCTCACGTAAGCGGCCAGGGCCTGGACGTCCGCGGGGGAAAGGGACGCGGCCAGCCCTTCCATGATGGCCTTCTTGGGACCGCCGAACTTCTTGGCCTTGTAGCCTTCCATGGCCTTGGTGAAGGCGTCCGCGCTCAGGCCCTTGAGGGGCTTGTTGCCCTGGGCGGTCTTGGCGCCGTCCGCGCCGTGGCAGCCCGCGCACTTGGCGTACAGGGTCTTGCCGTCGGCGGCGAAGCCGGCGCTGGCGGCCAAGGCAAGGGACAGGGACACGATGAAGACCATGACGAGTTTTTTCATTGTTTCCTCCAGGTAAATTGGGGTTGTGCCGCCCCAGGATTCCCTGCCTGGGGGCAGGGAACCGGGAGACGGAATGCACTATAAATATGGCACAACGTTGCGGTGCCGACCAGTAAAATGTGCGTTTACGCGGCAAGCTTCTTGGCGATCTCCGCCAGGTGGCGCGCCTGGAAACGCACGCCGTCCAGGTCGCGGGCGGAGGGCTGGCGCGAGCCGTCGCCGCCGGCGATGGTGCTGGCCCCGTAAGGCGAACCGCCCATGACCTCGTCTACGCCCATTTGCCCCTGGAAGGAATACGGCAGGCCGACCACGACCATGCCCTGGTGCAGCAGGGTGGGAATGAAGGTGAGGATGGTGGACTCCTGGCCGCCGTGCTGGGTGCCGGAGCTGGTGAACACGCCGGCTGGCTTGCCGACGAGTGCGCCCTTGGCCCACAGGCCGCCGGTGGAGTCCAGGAACTGGCGCATCTGGCCGGTCATGTTGCCGAAGCGCGTGGGCGTGCCGAACAGGATGCCGTCCGCTTCCGCCAGCACTTCCGGCGTGGCCAGGGGCACGTCGGCCTGGGCCTTGGCCGCGTCCAGCGCGCCCATCTTGCCCAAAATGTCGTCGGAGAGGGTTTCGGGCACGCGGTACACAGTGGCGGTGATGCCGGGAACCTGGTTGGCGGCCTCGGCCGCGGCCCGGGCCATGGCCCGGATGTGTCCGTACATGGAGTAGTAGACTATGGCGATGTTCATAAACGCCTCCGGCGCTAAAAGGTTATAGGAAATATTCCCAATAGCTAACCACTCACCATTGTCTGTCCAGTGCTAATCGATAAAATCTCGTGGGGAATCCGCAGGTTCTGTGAGTGAGTACCCCTTTTCACGGAAGAGCTCCAGGCAAATTTCGGCGATGCGTTCGTCATACAGGCGGCCCTTGTTCTTTTCTATTTCCTCCAGGGCGCGGACGATGCCCAGGCTTTGGCGGTAGGGTCGGTGCGAGCACATGGCGTCCACCACGTCGGCCACGGCCAGTATGCGCGCCCCCTGGGTGATGAAGCGCCCGGTGAGCCCTTGCGGATAGCCGGAGCCGTCCATGCGCTCGTGGTGCTGGCGGATGATGACCGCCACCGGCCAGTCCTGGTCCAGGTGCTTCAATATCTCGTAGCCCACCTCCGGGTGCATCTGCACTATGGAGAGCTCCTCTTGGCGCAGAATGCCCGGCCGGCAGAGCAGGTCTGCGGGCACGTAGACCTTGCCGATGTCGTGCAGAAGCCCGGCGATGCGCAGGGTTTCGAGCTCGCCGCCGGTGAGCCCCAGCTCGCGGCCGATGGTCAGGGCCAGGTTGGTGACGCGCTGCTGGTGCCCGGCCAGGTACGGGTCGCGCCCCTCCACCAGGGCGGAGAAGCCCTTGACCACGCCCTCCAGCAGCACTTTGCAGCGCTGCAGGGCGAAGAGCTCGCGCTGGTCGCGCACAAGGGCCGCGTGGCGCAGGGCGTTCTTGATCTCCAGGCGCAGCACCTCCGGGGGGCAGGGCTTGGTCAGAAAACGGTACACATAGCCCAGGTTTGCGGCGTCTATGGCGGCCTGCATGTCCGCGTGCCCCGTGAGCAGAATGCGCACCGTGTCCGGGCTGGCGCGCTGCACGCGGGAAAGCAGCTCAATGCCGTCCATGCCGGGCATTTTGAGGTCGGAGATGACCACGGCGAAGGGGCCGCAGGCGGAAAGCACGCTCAGCGCCTCCGCGCCGTCGCGGGCCGTGAAGAGCTCGTGCTCGGAGCGCAGCATCCGCACCAGGGAATCAAGCAGGTTCTGGTCGTCGTCGACGAGGAGCACGCGGCTTTCACCCTGCTCCGCGCCGGTCCCTTTCGGGTCTGTCACGTCATGCCTCCTCAGGCGGAAATGGGTTCAATGACCGCCACGGGCTGGTTTATCTTGATGGTGCGGGCGTTGTCGATAAGGTATTCGATGACGGTGTCGTTCAATTCCCGGCCCTTGGCGATGAGCAGAATGGTCTCCGTGCCGCGCACCCCGTACAGATCCTCGGCCATGATCATGCCGGGGCTCAGGCTGTGCAGATGCACCTTCTGCAGGCTGTAGCGGGCCTGCTCCTTGATGACCTCGGCCAGGGCGGCCACCACGGCCGGATCGTACACGCCCTTGCGGCGGTCCAGCTTGGTTATGGCCTCGCCCTTGGGCATGCCGTTGGCCAGCAGAATGTCGAAGTCCACCACGCCCTTCAATATGCGCGCGCCAAGGGGAATCTGGTCGCCCTTGAGGTCGTCCTTGGGCACGCCGCCGCCCTCGTAATATTTTTCTTGATAGGCCACGATGGCGGCGATGCGCTCCATGCGCGGAATCTTGGCCACCAGGCGCGCGCCAAAGGCCGGGTGCCCCAAAAACTGCTGCAGCTCGCCCTCGGCCAGGGGCTTGCCTTTCTCCACCTTGTTGATGAGCGAGTCGGGCAGGGTGATGAAGCCCACCACGGAGAGCATGGCCGCGGTCTCCGTCTCCCAGGGGCGCGGGTCGGCCAGGCGCTTTCCCACCCCGCGCAGATACGGCAGGATGCGCGACACCCGGCCGAACACATCGGGCTTGACCAGGGAGATGAGGTCGCAGAGCACGGCCACGCTGCCGGTGAGCGTCTTTTCCAGCAGTTCGCGCTCGGCGGTGATGAGGTCGAAATGGTGGAAGGCGTCGTCCAGCACCTTTTCGATGGTCTCCGGCGGGCAGGGCTTGGTGAGCAGACGGAAGATGTTGCCCTCGTTCACGGCCTGGATGGCGATCTCCAGGTCGGCGTGGCCGGTCAAGAGCACGCGCACCGTGTCCGGGCTGCCGTGGCGGATGACGCGCAGCATGTCCACGCCGTTCATGCCGGGCATGTTGTAGTCGCTTATGACCACGGCGAAGGGCCCCTGCCGGGCCGCGGCCTCTATGCCCGCCTTGGAGCCCTCGGCGGTGACGATCTCGGCCTTTTTGCGCAGCTGCCTGCGGAAGCTCTCCAGCAGGTTCACGTCGTCGTCGACAAGCAGCACTTTTCTGTTCATTTGTCTTCTCCCCCCAGGCCCAGAACGAGCACGCCGTGCTTCCAGGCCTCGTATTTGCCCTCGCCGCCGATGGCCGCAAGGCGCGCGGGCGCCGGGGCCATGCGCGCGTAATGTTCGTGGAAGACGAAGATGTCGTGGTCCAGTATGTTGGCGAAGTAGACGATGTCGGAAACGCTTGGGCAGTCCTTTTGACCGGTTCCCTTGCTCGCCTGTGCGGGCGCGGTGTCGTGGTGGTGGGCCACGGCGGCGACCACAACCGGGTCCAGGCCCCAGAGGCCCAGAAGATACGCGCCCACCTCGGCGTGGGTCAGGCCCAGCTGTTCGGCCTCGACATCGGCCACGCGGCGGTTTTCGGCGCGCACCACTTCGTATATCCGCTCGCATTCCTCCGAGCAGTGGGCGTCCAGCAAGAGCTTGCCCACGTCGTGCAGCAGGGAGGCGATGTAAGCGTGGTCGGCGTCGTCCTTGCCCAGGCGCTCTTGCGCGGCGATGCTGCGGGCCATGGCCGCCACGCGCATGCTGTGGCCCCAGAGCATGGGCAGGGAGAAGGTCTGGCGCACGCGGTTCTCAAAGCTGCTGAAGATGTGCAGGGAAAGGATGACCGAGCGGATGACGTTGACGCCAAGGACGATGACCGCCTGCTGCGGCGCGGCGATGTGCCGGGGCAGGCCGAAGTAGGCGGAGTTCACGAGCTTCAGGATGTTGGCGCTCATGCCCACGTCCTGGGCCACCATGTCGCCTATCTCCTTGGGCGAGGGCTCGCCCTTGGCCAACTCGGCGGTGATGCGGTTGTATATCTCGGGCAGCACGGGCAGGTGCTCTATGCGGGCTATCTTGTCCAGTATGCCCTTGTTGGGCACCAGCTCGCGCGCGCCCAGGGCCTGCTCCAGAGCCAGAATGAGCTGCTTCTCGTCGCAGGGCTTGGTGAGGTACTGGTGCGTGGGGGCTATGGACTGCCCCACCATCTCCTGGTCGGAATAGCCGGAAAGGGCGAAGCGGATGGTGTCCGGGTGCTCCTTCATGACGCGGCGCAGCAGCTCCGGGCCGTCCATGCCGGGCATGCGCATGTCGGAGACCACGGCGTCCACGTGCTGGCCGGCCATGATCTTCAGAGCCTCCACGCCGGAGCCGGCGAAGAGCATCTCCCACTTGTCGCGCATGGGGCGCAGCATGCGCTTTAAGCCCATGAGGATGTTCGGCTCGTCATCCACAAACAGTATGGTGCGCTTCATGACCCCTCGCTCTGTTCTGCTTGCTCCAGGGGCAGGCGCACCACAAACGTGGTGCCCACCCCCTCCGTTGTTTCGAAAAAGAGCTGGCCCTTGTGCTTCTCCACCACTATCCCGCGCGAGATGGTGAGCCCCTGCCCTGTGCCCCGGCCCACCTCCTTGGTGGTGAAGAACGGGTCGAAGATCTTGGCCTGCACGGCCGGAGGAATGCCGGTGCCCGTGTCGCGCACGCGTATTTCGGCCCAGGGCGCGGCCTGCTTGGTGGTCAGGGTTATGCGCCCCTCGCGCTCCGGGTTAAGCTTCTTGGCGTCGGCTATGGCGTGGGCGGCGTTTATGATGAGGTTCAGCACCACCTGGTTGATCTCGCCGATCATGCACACCACCAGCGGCAGCTCCGGGTCCAGGTCCAGCTCCAGCTCGGCCACGTATTTCCACTCGTTGCGCGAGACCGTGGCCGTGCTCTTCATGGATTCGTTCAGGTCCGCAGGGGCCATGACCGCCAGACCCGGATGGGCGAACTGCTTCACCGAGCGCACGATGGTGCTGATGCGCTCCACGCCCTCAAGGGTCTGGGCTATGGCGCCGGGCACCTCCGTGGTCAGGTACTCCACGTCGCGCTCCTCCATCACCTTTTCCAGGGCGCTTACATCCTCCTGCGTGGGGCAGCCGGTCTTGGCGAGCTTGATGAGCCCGCGCACGGCCTCGATGACCTGGAGGATGTCCTCGAAGGCGCCCTTGATGAACTGGGTGTTGTTGCCCACATATTGCGCCGGGGTGTTGATCTCGTGCGCGATGCCCGCGGCCAGCTGGCCGATGGCCTCCAGCTTTTGCGACTGCAAAAGCTGCGACTCCAGGCCCTTGCGGTCGGTGGTGTCGGTTATGACGGCGAAGAACCCGGCCACCTTGCCCTCCTCGTCGGCATAGGCCGAGGGGGAGACCAGGCTGTAGATGTGCCGGCCCGCCGCATGCTCCCAAATGATCTCCTCCGATCCGCCGCGGTCCCTCAGCCTGCCGCTCTGGCTTTCGGCCAGCATCTGCTCCAGGCGGGCCTTGCTGGCGTCGTCGGCCAGTTCGCTCACCTGGTGCCCGGTTATTTCGCCGCGGGCGCGGCCCAGCATGGCGCAGAAGCGGTCGTTCACGTAGGTGACGATGCCGTTCTTGCGGGCCATTATGAGCCCCTCGTGCATGCTTTCCACCAGGGAGCGGTAGCGCGCCTCGTTTCTGCGCAGGCGCATCTCCGCGCGCACCCGGTCGGACATGTCGGTGATCATGCCCACGGACCCGGCGAAGGTGCCGTCCTCGTTCCGCATGGCCGAGGCGTTCAGCATGGTCCAGAGGCGGTGGCCGTTCTTGTGCCGGAAGCGCAGCTCGTAGCGGTTGGACACGCCTTTGCGCCGGCGCTCTATGTTCTGCAGCAAGAGCGGGTGGTCCAGGGTGTCCACCAAGTCGAAGATGCTCATGTCCAGCAGTTCCTCATGCGTGTAGCCGAACAGCGTGGAGGCCCGCGGGTTGGCGTAGGTGACGCGGGCCTCCGCGTTCAGGTTCATCACGGCCTCCTGCGCGGTCTCCACAATGATGCGGAAGCGTTCCTCGCTCTCCCGCATTTCGGTTATGGCCTGGATGCGCTCGGTGATGTCGCGGTGGGAAACCACGGCTCCGCCCTTGCGCATGCCCACAAAGGGCGTCACCTGCAGGATGAACCAGCGTTTTTCCGTGAGCGAGTGGCAGGGGTATTCCATCTGAAACACAGTGGACTTGCCGGAAAGCACCGAGCGGATGCCCTCCGCGGCCTTTGTGGCCATAGCCTCGCCGGACTTTGCCGCCTCGCGGCAAATGGCCAGGTAGTCCGCGCCGACGCCGAAGAGCTTCTCTCCGGGCAGCGTGTTTTCTTTGGCGAAGCTGCGCCACTGCCGGTTGACCATGGTCACCGTGCCTGTGCGGTCCAGCACGCAAATATTGGCGGAAAGCGACTCGATGATGGAGGTGGCGAGGCTTTCGCTGCGGCGCAGGGCCACGGCGGTGCGCCGGCGCTCTATGGCGTTTGAGAACAGCAGCGACACCTGCTCCAGCACGCGCGACCCGGCCATGCGCGCGGTGTCCTGCACGGTGTCCGAGGCGACGGTGAGCACGCCGAGCAGGCGGCCCTTCACGGTCATGGGCACGGCGGCGAAACTGGCGATGCCCAGCCGGGTGAGCAGGATCTTGTCCTTGCGCCCGGCCGGGGGCATGTGGCCCGCGTCGCGTATGTTCACGCGTTCGGCCTCGAGCACGCGCTCCGTGAACCAGGGCATTTTGCCCCGCCCTATGCGCCGCAGCGGGGTCGAGGCGCCGGCCGCCTCCGCGTCGGTGCGCTGGTAGGCGCGCACAAGGCCTGTCTTTTTCCCGTCGAGCAGGAAAACCGCGCCGTGCTTGGTGCCCAGAAAGCGGCACAGGTCGGAGAGGGAGTCGCCTATGGCCCGGGGCATGTCCTCATCGGCGGAGTTGATGAGCCGGGCCGAGATGCCGGAAATGAGCGCCTCCATCTCCAGCCTGCGCTCAATCTCGGCCTGGGCGCGCAGCCGGCCGGTGATGTTGCGCCCGGTGCTGATGAGGGCCGCGCGGCCCTGATAGTTTTGGGCCTGGCAGAGAAATTCCGCCGGAATGGCGAAGCCGTCGCGCCGCTGCAGGGTGATCTGGAACAGCTCCGGCTCGCCGCGCAGGGCGTTCAGAAAACGGCTGGAGACGGTCTCGCGCTCGGCCTCGGGCACGTTTTCCAGCAGGCTCTTGCCCGAGAGGTTTTCGGTCGGGGTGTTGAGCCAAAGCCCGGCGTTCTTGTTGGCGTCCAGAATGCGGCCCGCTTCATCGTGGATGAAGATGGCGTCGGCCGCGGAGTCGAAGAATTCGCGGAACTGCCGCTCGGACTGGCTCAAAAGCGAGAGGGAGAGCCTGGTCTCCAGCACGTGCTCCACCTGCCGGGTCATGGCCGCGAGCATGGGCGCCTCGCCGGGGGAGAACGCGGGCACGGTTTCCGTGCAGCACAGGCGTATGCTGCCGCGCCGCTGGCCCATGACCGAGAGGGGCTCCTCCAATATCCGCCCGCAGATGTCCAGGGCCGGGCCGCTTGCGCTGTGGTATTCCCTGTCGTCGAAGCTGACCAGCGCGGTCAGAGTCTCGGGCGCGTCCCAGCAGTGGGGCAGGGCCTCGGCCACGTTCTGGAGCAGCTCCTCGGCGTTGGCCACGTTCTGCCCCAGCACGTCGGCCAGCCTGTTGAGGCTCGAGGCCTCGCGCAATTGGCCGCGCAGCTCGGAGGCGATGCGCGCTTGCGCTTCGCTGGCGTCGCGCAGGGCGGTTATGTCCTGCAGCACCACGACCATGCCGTCGAAGCGGCCGGAGACGTCGAAAAGCGGGTAGACGCGGGTGTCGAGGAAGGCCACCTTTGCGCCGGTGTCCAGGTGGCCCAGTTCGCCCTGCTCCTGGCCGAAGCCGGAGCGCGCCCGCACCAGGGCCGGGGCCACCCAGGGCAGAAGCTCCGTCACCTCCCGGCCGATGAACTGTTCGGCGGCGGGCGCCCCGGCCGCCGGGTTTTCCATGGTCATGGACCCCGTGAGCCAGCTGCGGGCCGTGTCGTTCAGGTAGGTGATGCCGCCCTGGGCGTTGGTGAGCAGCACGGGGGTGGGCAGGGTTTGGAAGACCGCGGTCAGGCGGTGCATTTCATTTTGGGTCTCAAGGGCCTCGTCGCGCAGCTCCTCAAGCTTGGCCGTTTCGCCCGTGGCGTTCCAGGCCACGGCCACGCCGGTGGCGAGCCGGTCGAAAAAGCGGGACACGAAGCGCAGGCCCTCGTCCTTCTGTCCGGCGGGCAGCTCATGCGTCTCCAACAGGTCCTTGTAGCTCTGGCGGTAATAGGCAAGCAGGCCGAGGAACATGCCGATATCCACCCCGCGCGCGCGGTGGCGTCCGGCCTCCTCCACGGCGAAGCGTGATGTGGGGTCCGCGCCGTATGCGATGGCTGGTCCGAGCTCCAAACCGGCGAGGCCCTGGGGCAGGGCGCGCAGCAGGGCCTTGGTGAGCCCCGCGATGGAGAGCCGCCAGTCCTCCTGCTGCGGAGATGTGTAGACGGTGTAGCCACGCGCCAAGGCATAGCCCAGAACGCGCTCCATCAACCAGTCCTCGCTCTGGCGCAAAAGCTGGGCAAGTTCCCGCATGGACCGTCCCCTTGGTTGGCGCGGCCCCAGCCAAAAGGCTGGAAGCCATTACATACCCGCAATGACATATTTTGTGTGCGTGGGCAACAGGGTAGAGCGCCTGCGGCTTCCTCGCGGCGGATTTTCGGCGGGCCGCTCTTGACGTCCGCATCATATCGTCATATTGCTATGTCTCGAACAAGGGAGGGGCAATGGAAGAGCTGGTGCGGGTCATGAAGGCCCTGTCCGATCCGGGGCGCATAACGATTTTGAAGCTGCTGGGCGCGCGCGAGCTGTGCGCCTGCGAAATAATCCGGGCGCTGGGGCTTGCCCAGCCGACCATTTCCAGGCACATGCGGGTCCTGGCGGACGCGCGCCTGGTGACCGCCCGCAAGGTGGGCTCCTGGGTGCATTACCGCGTGGCGGAAAACCCGGCCTCGCCCTATGCGCGGACCATGCTGAAAGAGCTTTCCGGCTGGCTGGAGGACGACGCGGACGTGCAGACGCTGCGCGCCGCCCTTTTGGCCCCGGGCAAGGGGCTTGCCGCAAGCTGCCGGCCCGAAACCGTGGCCGAGATTCCGGCCGAAGCCGCAAAGGAGCTGCGCCCATGACCGCGACCAGACGCACCCGCGTGCTGTTCATCTGCGGACAGAACTCCGCCCGCAGCCAAATGGCCGAGGCCTGGCTGGACCATCTGGCCGGCGACCGCTATGAGGCCATGAGCGCCGGGCTGGAGCCCGCGCCCGTGAATCCCCTGGCCGTGGCCGTCATGGCCGAGCGCGGCATCGATATTTCCGGCAAGCGCTCCAAGCTGGTGGCCCAGGCCGTGGACGAGCTGGCCGCGCGCGGCGCTGTTTTCGACACGGTCATCACCGTGTGCAGCAAGGCCGCTGGCCTGTGCCCCTTTGTTCCCGGCGTGCGCGTGACGGAGCGCTGGAGCTTCGACGATCCCGGCACGGTGACCGGGACACCGGAGGAGCAGTTGGACAAGGTGCGCCGCGTGCGCGACGACATTGAAGCCGCTGTGCGCGCCTGGCTTGAAGGGAGAAACGCATGAAGCCCCTGGAGCCGCTCAATCCCGCCGAGGCCATGAAACCCTGCGCCTGCGGCAAGAAGCCAGACCCGAAAATGGACCGCAAGGCCATGCTCGCGGCCATCCGCGAACAGCGCAAGCTCTCGCGTCAGGCCAGGGAGGAAGCCCGCGCCAAGCAGGTGGCCGAGGCCCTGGCCCCGCCCTCCACCCTGCCGGGCAAGCTGGGGCTCACCGCCGCGGCCCTCATCATCTGGTGGAACCTGTACCAGCTGCTGCCCACCTTCGCGCGCTTCGGCACCGAGAAGCTGTTCAAGCTGGACCCGGCGAGCCGCCTGGGCGCGAGCGTGGAGTTCTTTTTGTACGACACGCCCAAGGTGCTCATGCTGCTGGCCGTGGTGGTCTTCGGCGTGGGCATCGTGCGCAGCTTTTTCACCCCGGAGCGCACGCGCCGGGTGCTTGCGGGCAAGAGCGAGGCCTTCGGCAACGTGCTGGCGGCGCTTCTGGGCATCGTCACCCCGTTCTGCTCCTGCTCGGCCGTGCCGCTGTTCATCGGCTTTTTGGGTGCCGGGGTGCCACTCGGCGTCACCTTCTCCTTTCTCATCTCCGCGCCCATGGTCAACGAGATCGCCGTGGTGCTGCTGTACGGCCTGCTCGGCTGGAAGGTCGCGGCCATCTACATGGGCACCGGCCTGGCCGTGGCCATGGTGGCGGGCTTTGTCATCGGCCGGCTGAAGCTGGAGCGGCATGTGGAGGACTGGGTGCTCAACGTGCGCGCCCAGGGCGGCGAGGAGAACGCCCCTGAGCTGGACTGGGCCGCCCGCCTGGACGCAGGCGCCCACGCCATGCGCGACATCGTGGGCAAGGTGTGGCCCTGGGTGCTGGCGGGCATCGCCGTGGGCGCGGGCATCCACGGCTACGTGCCGGAGGGTTTCCTCGCGTCCATCATGGGGCGCGAGGCCTGGTGGAGCGTGCCCGCGGCCGTCATTATCGGCATTCCCATGTACTCCAACGCGGCGGGCATAGTGCCCGTGGTGCACGCCCTGCTGGAAAAGGGCGCGGCGCTTGGCACCGTGCTGGCCTTCATGATGGCGGTCATCGCGCTTTCGCTGCCGGAGATGATCATATTGCGCAAGGTTCTCAAGCCCCGGCTCCTGGCCGCCTTTGTCGGCGTGGTGGGCCTGGGCATTCTGCTGGTCGGATATTTGTTCAACGCCATTTTGTAGCCACCAACCCCCGCCGCGCGCGGGGCCACACGGAGAGAAGCGCATGGCCGACACGGCGCGCACATTCAGCAAGGGCGAACTCATTGGAGCCGTTGTCGCGGCTTTGGCCGTGGGGTTCTTTATCGGCTCCATGTTCATGGAGCTGCGCCAGGGTTCGACCATGCCAGGCCCCGCGGCCATGCAGCAGGGACAGGCCCCGGCCGGAGAGGCGGGCGGCCAGATGAGCGCGCCGCCGGAGCTCATGAACCAGATCCGCGACCTGGAGATCGCCACGGCGCAGAAGCCCGGAGACCAGGCCGCCTGGGTGGACCTGGGCAATTCGTATTTCGACGCGCACATGCCGCAGAAGTCCATAGCCGCCTATGAGAAGGCCGTGGCCATTGGCCCGGTGAGCGCCGACGTGTGGACCGATCTGGGCATCATGCACCGCGAGCTGGCGCAGACGCAAAAGGCGCTGGAGTCTTTCGACGCCGCGCTGAAGCTCGACCCGCGCCATCAGAACGCCCTGTTCAACAAGGGCGTGGTGCAGTTGCACGACGCCGGCGACCGCGCCGGGGCCGCGGCCACCTGGGAGCGCCTGCTCCAGGTGAACCCCGAGGCCAAGAACCCCGACGGCAAGCCGGTCAAGGCGCTTTTGGACGAGTTGAAGAAGGGCTAAATCCATTGCAGATTGCAAACGCATGCCGCCTGCCGCAAGGAGAAAATCATGCAGATCAAAGTGCTGGGGCCGGGCTGCTCCAAGTGTCATGAGACGGAAAAGCTGGTGCGCGAGGCCGTGGCCGAGGCCGCTGTCGAAGCCGAGGTGCTGAAGGTGGACGACTTCAAGGAAATGGCCATGCTGGGCGTGTTCGCCACCCCGGCCGTGGTCATCGACGGCGCTGTGAAATGCTCGGGCCGCGTGCCCGCGAAAAAGGAGATTCTCGCATGGCTCGCATAATGTCGCGTCGCTTGCTGTTCGCGTTTGTTCTGGCCGTGTGCCTGTGCGCGGCCGGGGTTGCCGTGGCCGCCACGGCCCAGGCTCCCGTGGTGCCGGTCAAAGGCGTGGTGACCCTGGTGGACTTCGGCGCCGGGTACTGCCCGCCCTGCCGCATGATGGAGCCGGTGCTCAAGGAGGCCGAGCGCGAGTACCGCGGCCGCGCCGCCGTGGTGGTGGTGGATGTGACCAAGTACGCCCCCCTGGCCACGCGCCTGGGCGTGCGGGTCATTCCCACCCAGATCTTCTATGACAAGAGCGGCAAGGAAGTGGCGCGGCATGAGGGCTTTTTGGACAAGAAGGCCCTGAACGGCCAGCTCGACAAGCTGCTGGCCCAGTAGCGCGGCGCCCGCCATGCCCGACGCGGTGCTGCTCGCCATCAACGCCTGGATGACCGGCGGCTCCGCGTTCGCCTACGCGGGCGCCTTTCTCTGGGGGCTGGTGAGCGTGCTGTTCAGCCCCTGCCATCTGGCGAGCATTCCGCTCATGGTGGGCTATGTGGCCGGGCAGGGCAGGCTGGTGGAGGGCCGGGAGGCCGCGCGCTACGCCCTGGCCTTCACCTCCGGGCTCTTTGTCACCATCGCCCTGGTGGGCCTGGCCTGCGCGCTCTTGGGCCGCATGCTGGGCGACATCGGCCCTTACTGGACCATCGCCGTGGGGCTGGTGCTCGTGTGCGTGGGGCTGGACATGCTGGGCGTGGCCGCGTGCAGGCTTTCGGGCCGGTTCTCCGGCGGGCTCATGGCCCGGCTCAAGGTGCGCGGCGTGTCCGGCGCACTCCTCATGGGCCTGGCCTACGGGCTTTTGTCCGGCTCGTGCACCTTCGGCTTTTTGGCCCCCCTCCTGGCCGTCATCACCATGCAGGGCGAGGTGGCCTCCGGCCTGGGGCTCATTGTGGCCTTCGCCCTTGGGCATTGCCTGCCCATCGTCGTCGCGGGCAGCTCGGCCGCCCTGGCCCGGCGCTTCATGGAGGGCTTCTCCGGCGGCGGCCCCTCTGCGCGCCGCGCGGCGGGCATTCTTGTGGGCGGGCTTGGACTCTACTTCATCGTCCGTCCTTTTCTCGCAACCTGAGGAGGCGCGTCATGAGTGATTCCGTCACCGGCAAACTGTCTTTTCTGGACCGCTGGCTGACCCTGTGGATCTTCGCGGCCATGTTCGCGGGCATCGGCGCGGGCTATGTTTTCCCCGGCCTCAAGGACGCCGTTGGCGGCATGCAGACGGGCACCACCAACGTGCCCATCGCGGTGGGGCTCATTCTCATGATGTACCCGCCGCTGGCCAAGGTGCGCTACGAGCTCATGGGCCGGGTGTTCAGAAACGTGCGCGTGCTGGCGCTCTCGCTGGTGCAGAACTGGATCATCGGCCCGGCGCTGATGTTCGGCCTGGCGGTGACGTTTCTGGCGGACAAGCCGGAGTACATGGCCGGGCTCATCCTCATCGGCCTGGCGCGCTGCATCGCCATGGTCATCGTGTGGAACGACCTGGCCGGGGGCGACCGCGAATACTGCGCCGGGCTGGTGGCCTTCAACTCCGTGTTCCAGGTGTTGTTCTTCTCCGTGTACGCCTGGATATTCTTGACCGTGCTGCCCGGCTGGCTGGGCATCCAGGGCGCGGTGGTGAACATCAGCATGGGCCAGATAGCCGAGAGCGTGTTCATCTACCTGGGCATTCCCTTCCTGGCCGGGCTGGCCTCGCGCGTCATCGGGCTCTCGCTCATGGGCCGCGAGTGGTACGACACGGTCTTTGCGCCCAAGATCGGCCCCATCACGCTCATCGCGCTTTTGTTCACCATCCTGGTCATGTTCTCCCTCAAGGGCGAGGTCATTGTGGCCCTGCCCTTTGACGTGCTGCGCGTGGCCGCGCCCATGCTCGTGTACTTTTTGGTCATGTTCCTGGTTTCGTTCTGGCTCTCCAAGAAGGCTGGGGCCAACTACGCGCAAAGCGCCACCCTGAGCTTCACCGCCGCCTCCAACAACTTCGAGCTGGCCATCGCCGTGGCCGTGGCCGTGTTCGGGCTCAACTCCGGCCAGGCCTTCACCGCGGTCATCGGGCCGCTGGTGGAGGTCCCGGTGCTCATCGGCCTGGTGAACGTGGCGCTGTGGCTCAAGCGTCGCTGGTTCCCCAACGATTCCGGCGAACTCGCCAGCGTGTGCCACGTGGACTGCAAGCCCTAAGGAGCTTCTTTTTCGTATGGATCGTTTTCCGCAAAGCCTTTTTGTCGAGGTCACCACCCGCTGCAACCTCTCCTGCCCCATGTGCGCCCGGTGCGCGCCGGGCTGGCGGGGCGGCTTCGGCGACATGGACATGGCCGTGTTTCGGCGTTTGGACGAACCGCTGCGCCATGCCCGCGTCGTGGTGCTGAACGGCATGGGCGAGCCCCTGCTGCACCCGGACCTGCCGGACATGGTGCGCTACGCGAAAAAGCGCCAGCCCGAGGGCGGCTGGTGCGGCCTACAGACCAACGGCCTGCTGCTCGACGCGCGGCTGGCCGGAGAGCTGGCCTCAGCCGGGCTCAACGTCGTCTGCGTCTCCCACGACGGCGGCGGAGCGGACCTTGGGCACGGCGCGCAGGACGTGCTGGCCCAGGCAGCCGGGCTGCTGCGCGCCACGGGCAAGCCCCTGCGCCTTGGGCTGGAGACGGTGCTCATGCGCGGCAACGTGGCCGCGCTGCCCGCCCTGGTGGACCGCGCCGTCGCGCTTGGGCTGGACTTTCTGCTGGCCTCGCACCTGCTGCCCGTGGATGCGGCGGGCGAGGCCGAGGGCCTGTTCTTCCCGTGCAGCGCGTCGGCGTTGCGGCTTTTCGCCCAGTACCGGGACGAAGCCAGCGCGCGCGGCCTGAACCTGGCCGACGTGCCCCGCGCCGCGGTCATGTACCACCGCAGCCCGGCGGAGCGGGAGCTCATGGACCTGCTTTCCCGCATGCGCGCCCAGGCCCAGGCCGAGGGCGTGTGGCTCAACCTAGCCCGGCTGGCCCGGGCCGACGCAGCGGGGCTGGACGAGCTGGATAGGATCTTTGGCGAGGCGCGCCGCCGGGCCGCCGCCGGCGGGCTGGAGTTGCGCCTGCCCGCGCTCACCGCGCCGGATTTACCCCAGGACCGCCGCTGCGGCTTTGTGGACCAGGCCGCGGCCTTCATCGACTGGCGCGGCAAGGTCTCGCCCTGCCACTTCTTGTGGCACGGCCACGCCTGCCGGGTGCTGGGCGACGAGAAGCGCGTGGATCCCCGCCAGTTCGGCGACATCAGCAAGACTCCCCTGGCCGAAGTTTGGAAAAGCCCGGAGCTGGCGAAATTCCGCGAGACCGTGGCGCGGGCGGAATACCCGGCCTGCGGCGACTGCGGCTCCGGCCTATGCAGCGACGCCTCCGGGGTCTCCGGCCCGTTCGAGCAGGACTGCCTGGGCATCGACGTGCCCTGCGGCCATTGCCCCTGGGCCGTGGGCCAGCTGGCCTGCCTCGGCAGCTGATGCCCGCGCCGCAGTCTGGCAGCGGCCGGAAAAGCCGTCGCCGTGATGATGGCGCGACATTTTTGCAACAGTACTGCGACAATCCCCGCAGGCCTCTGGCGCTCTGCTGAATATTCCGGATAGGATGGCGCGCGTTCTGCCTGAGGGACGCTCCCACTCATCCCCAGCGCGAGGTGCCCATGAACAATACGGACAAGCTCAAGGTCCTTTTCATTTGCTCGCAGAACGCGGGCCGCAGCCAAATGGCCGAGGCCTTTTTGCGCCGCTTTGCGGGCGACAGCTTCGAGGTGGACAGCGCCGGTCTTGAACCGGCCGCGGCAGTGCATCCGCTTGTGCAGGAAGTCATGGCCGAGGAGGGCATAGACCTCTCCGGCAAGAAGCCCAAAAGCGTCTTCGACCTGTTCCGCCAGGGCAGGCTTTTCGACTACGTCATCGCCGTATGCGACATCGCCACGGCCGAGAGCTGCCCGGTGTTCCCAGGGATGACCCGGCGCTGGCACTGGCCCTTCCCCGACCCCGCCGCCGTCTCCGGCAGCCGTGAGGAACAGCTGGTCCAGGTGCGCGCCATCCGCGACATGATCCGCGATAAGGTGGAGCGGCCCTTTGCCGAGTCGCCGGAGGACTGAGCCGCCGCTCCCGGCTTGACATTCGCGGCCGATGATGATGCCGGATGCGGATGCGGATGAACACAGCCCAGAGGAACAGAGTGAAGTCACGGCCGCGGACCGTGGTCGGCAGGCTGGCCCCCAGCCCCACGGGGCAGCTCCACCTGGGCAATGCCTGGGCCTTTCTGCTGGCCTGGCTTGGAGCGCGCTCCGCTGGCGGGCGGGTGGTGCTGCGCTTGGAGGACATCGACCCGGAGCGCGCGCGGCCGGAGTTCGCCGCCGGCATCGTGCGCGACCTGCGCTGGCTGGGCCTGGACTGGGACGAAGGCCCGGACGTGGGAGGTCCGCACGGCCCGTACGAGCAGAGCGGCCGCCTTGATTTCTACGCCGGGGCGCTTGGGCGGCTGGAGGCCGCCGGGCGCGTGTACCCCTGCTTCTGCACCCGCAAGGAGCTGCGCTCGCTGGCCTCGGCCCCGCACGCAAGCGTCGCGGAAGACGGTTCGCCCATCTACCCCGGCACCTGCCGGAACTTGAGCGCCGCGGAGCGCGACGCCCTTGCGCGCCAGGGACGCCGCCCGGCCTGCCGCCTGCGCTGCGACGACATGACTGTGGCTTTTGACGACCTTGTGGCCGGGCCGCAGCGCATGACCCTGCACGACTGCGGCGGCGACTTCGCCCTGCGCCGCTCGGACGGGGTTTTCGCCTACCAGCTGGCCGTGGTGCTGGACGACATCGCCATGGGCGTGACCCAGGTGGTGCGCGGCGACGACATCCTCTCCAGCACGCCGCGCCAGATCTTTTTGCACCAACTGCTGGGCGCGCCGGTTCCGCAGTACGCGCACCTGCCGCTGGTGCTTGATGCCGAAGGCGAACGCCTGGCCAAGCGGCACCAGTCGCTCACCCTGGCCACCCTGCGCGAGTCGGGCGTCACGGCCCCGGCCATCGTGGGCTACCTGGCCTGGCGCGCGGGGCTGCGGGCCGCACCCGTTGCGGCCGGGCCCATCACCTCCGGACCCATCACCTCCGGGCCCACGCAGTCTGTGCCCACGCAGGGCGGGCCCATTTTAGGCACATCCGTTGTGTCCGGGCCCATCATGTCCGGGCCGGGCTCGGCCGGGCCTATTCCGCCTGGGGTGGAGGAGTCTGAGCCCTCTCCGGTCTGGCCGGGGCAGCTGCTCCAGGCCTTTGATTTTTCCCTGCTGCCGCGCGGCCCGGTGCGTCTGCCCGCGGACATCGCCGCCGTGCTGCAGCGGCTTTCGGCTTAGACGCCAGCCTTGGCGCAGCCATAAGGCGGTTTGTCCGCGCCTTGGCCCTCTCTCACTCCTTCCGCCCCGCCGGTCCGTTCCCTCCCGAACCTGTCTGGGCCTGTGTTCCTGATGTTCGCCCCTGCCGTCCGGTCCGCACTGCGGCGTTCCGGGGCAGCGTTGAGCCTTTGCTTCCTGGCGCGTCCGTCCTTTCAATGCCCGCCGCAAGTCATTTGCCGACGGAAAAAGGAGGAGCCGCGTCGGCATGCCATTTTCCGCATGGCCCCGGCTCCAATAGCGCGGATGACAGGCCGCCGCGCATGGGCTATCATCCGATAGATGAATGCCGAATCCCGCCAGATAGCCCGACGCGCCGTCACCGTGGCCGGAGCCACGCTTGTTTCGCGCGTGCTCGGTTTCGTGCGCGACCTCATCACCGCCTTCGCCCTTGGGGCCGGGCTCTTCGCCGACGCCTTCTTTGTGGCCTTCCGCATTCCGAACCTGCTGCGCAGCCTGTTCGCCGAGGGCTCCCTGACCATGGCCTTCATTCCCACGTTCTCGCGCGTGCGGGCGGAGGAAGGCGAGGCCCGCGCCCAGGAGATGGCCCGCTCCGTGCTGGCCTGGCTGGTCAGCATCCTGTCCGTCATCACCGTGCTGGCCATCGTCTTCGCCCCGCAGCTCACGGCGGTCATCGCGCCGGGCTTCGGCAAGAATCCGGAGCTGCTGGAGACCACGGCGAGCCTTTTGCGCATCTGCTTCCCGTTCATCGTGTTCATCTCCGGCGTGGGCCTGTGCATGGGCATTTTGAACTCCATGGACCATTTTCTGGCCCCGGCCCTGGCCCCGTGCATTTTGAACATCGGGTTCATCGCGGCCGCGCTCATCGGCTGGGCGCTGGGCGCCAACGTGGCCTACGCCCTGGCCTGGGGCGTGTTGGCTTCCGGTCTGGGGCAATGGCTGTTCCAGCAGCCCTTTCTGACGCGCCTGGGCTTTTCCTGGCGTGGGCCGTGGCGCTGGAAGGACCCCGCCGTGGTGCGCATGGGCAAGCTCATGCTGCCCTCGGTGCTGGGCTCCGCCGTGTATCAGATCAACCTGCTGCTGGGCACGCTGCTCGCCTCGTACCTGCCTGTGGGCAGCATTTCGTACCTGTACTACGCCGACAGGCTGGTGCAGTTCCCGGTGGGCGTGTTCGGCCTGGCCGTCAGCACGGCGGCCCTGCCCAGCCTCTCGCGCCTGGCCGCCGGGGGCGACATGGACGAGTTCCGCGCGGTCATCCGCTCCAGCATGCGCCTTTCGCTCTTCATCAGCCTGCCGGCCATGGCGGGCCTCATCGCCCTGGCCGCGCCGCTCATCGGGCTGCTGTTCGGGCGCGGGGCCTTCGGGGCCGAGGCCATAACCGCCACGGCGGGCGCCCTTGTGGCCTATGGCGTCGGGCTGCCGGCCATCGCCCTGGTGCGGCCTCTGGTGGGCGCGTTCTATGCCCTGGAGAACACGCGCATGCCGGTGCTTGTGGCGGGCTTCTGCGTGCTGGTGAATATTTTGCTGGGCTTTGCGCTGATGCAATTCTTTGCCCACGTGGGCTTGGCGCTGGCCGTTTCCATTGCCTCTTACGCCAACGTGGGGCTGCTTTCCTGGCTGCTGCGCCGCCGCCTGGGCCAGTGGCCCATGGAGCTTGCGCCAACCCTCAAGTGCGCGGCGGCCAGTCTGCTTATGGGGCTCATGGCCTTGGCCACGGCCGGCACGCATCTCATCTGGGCGCTGCTTATCCCGGTCTGGGCTGTGGCGTATTTCGCCCTGGCCGGTTTCTTCGGCCTGCCGGAGTCGCGCCAGCTCGCCGATGCCCTTGGCCGCCGCCTTGCGCGCCGGTTCGGCAGGGCCGCGCAAAAGTAGATATGGTTCGACGCGGTGCGACAATGCGCCGAGAACACTTGTCAAGATCGCCTGGAAGCCCTATGTTTCAATTAGCGTCATCAGGACCGGCCAACGCGTCCTTGTTCAAAAACGGCTCATAAACGGCGAGGGGGGGCTCACGTATGTCTGTCTGGCCGCGTTGCCGAACCCCCCTTTCCTTCCTTGCGCTGGTCCTTGCGGCTGCGCTTTTCGCGGCGGGCTGCTCCCGAGCGGACCGGGAGACCCCGGAATTCCGCATCGGAATGATCGCCCCCATCAACAGCACCAACAGCTCCGTGCGCTTCACCGGGCACCTTTTGGCCCAGGCGCGCGTGGCCGAGCTGAACGCCCAGGGCGGCGTGGAGATAGGCGGGCGCAAGCACCTGCTGCGGCTCATCGTGGAGGACAACGACGGGCGCGTGGAGCTGGCCATGAGCGCCATGAGCCGACTCATCCAGCAGGAGCGCGTCTCCGCCATCATCGGGCCGTACTACAGCCGCGACGCCATTCCCGTGGCCGCCGCGCTGGAGAGCCTGCACGTGCCCATGCTCACGCCCTCGGCCACCAATCCCGAGGTGACGCGCGGCCGCCGCTTCGCCTTCCGCGTATGCCAGGTGGACAGTGACCAGGGCGCGGCCATGGCCCGCTACGCCTACGAGGACCTTGGCCTGCGCCGCGCCGCCGTGCTGTTTGACGAGGCCGACGCGTATTCCGCCGACCTGGCCGGATACTTCCGCGCGTCTTTTGCCGCGCGGCCCGGAGCCACAGTGGTCATGGAGGCCTACGCCACCGGGGCCACGAACTTCACTGCACAGCTCGCGCGCATCCGCGGCTCCGGCGCGCAGGCGCTGTTCCTGCCCAATTTCCCGGCCGATCTTGCGCTCCAACTGCCTCAGGCCCGGGCCGCCGGCTTTCGCGGCATGTTCCTGGGCGGCGACTCCTGGGACACGGACGCCGGGTTCCACAGCCTGCCCGAGGCTCAGGGCGCGGTGTACAGTACGGACTTCACCCCTGCGGCGGCGCCGGGCAGGCCTCTGGAGGCCGCACAGGCCCTGGCGCGGCGCAGCGGCGCGGAGCTTATCAAGAACACTGCGCTGACCCTTGACGCGCTGGAGCTTCTTATCGCCGCGGCGCAACGCGTGGGCAGCACGGACCCCGTGTCTCTGCGCTCGGGCCTGGCGGACCTGACCGGATTTGAGGGCCTGACCGGGCATATTTCCTACAACGGCGGGGGCGACCCGGAGCGCACTGTGTGCGTTGTGGGCATTTCCGGCGGAGTGGCGCAGCTGCGGGCGCGCTTGGCCCCGGTTCACAAGCGGTAGCGGGAGCAGCCATGACCTGGTCTGTGCAGAGAAGCCTCGTGGCCCGCCTGGTGAGCACCTATTTCGTGCTCTCGCTGCTGGTCATCGCCAGCGTCGGCGCCGTGAGCTGGCTTGCCGGACGACAGCTGCTGCGGAACGCGGTCTTCGAGCGCCTGGACACGTCCTCGCGCCAGAAGGAGACGGACCTGGCCCTGTGGGTGGAGGAGCGCCTGCGCGACATCAAGTTCCTGGGTGCGCTCCTGTCCCAGCAGCCAGGCTTTCTCAGCCTGCCCGCCGGACAGACGCTGCAGGAACCCAGCGCGCGCAACTTGCTGCGAGACTTCAAGGCCGCCCAGCCGGACATCATGGAGATTCTGGTGCTGGCGCCCACCGGCGGCAAGGTGTTGGCCTCCACCACGGAGCAAAACGTGGGCGGCTACCGCGCCACGTATAATTTTTACACCCAGGGCCGCCAGGGCCCGGCGGTGCAGAGCGTCTACCCATCGCCCGACTCCCTGCGCTCGGTGCTCACCGTGAGCATGCCCGTGCGCGACGAGAACGGCGAGCTCAAGGCCGTGCTGGCCTTTCACCTGAGCCTGGAGCCCATCGCCCAGATCATCCGCTCGCGGGCGGGCATGGGTGACACGGGCGAAACCTTCCTGGTGGATTCGTCCAGCCTGCTGGTTGCCTCCGGCAGCATGGACATGGAGTCGCAGCAGCGCAGAGCCCATTCCGAGGGCGTGTTGCGGGCCCTTGCGGGCAAGAGCGGCCAGGGGCTCTACAGCAACGACGCGGGCGTCGCCGTGCTTGGCGTGTACCGCTGGATGCCCGCGTACCAGATGGCCCTCATCGCCGAGATGTCGCAGGCTGAGGCCTTTGCCCCGGCCGGGCGGCTGGCGCTGACTCTGGTCATCGTGGGCCTGGTGGCGGCCGTTGGCCTGGGCATCGGCGTGTACGTGCTTTCGCGCCGGCTGGCCCGGCCCATCCTGGCGGTCACCAGCGCGGCCATGCGCGTGGCCGAGGGCGACCTTGGCGTGCGCGCCCCGGTGGAGACCGCCGACGAGTTGGGCAATCTGGCCAAGGCCTTCAACGCCATGACCGGAGAGCTTTCCGGTCTGTACGACCGGCTGGAGCAGGAGGGCCGCGAGCGCGGGGCCATTCTGCAGGGCTCCTTCGACGGCATCGCCGTGGTGGGGCGCAACGGGGCCGTGGCCTACCTGAATCCCGGCATGGAGCGGCTGTTCGGCTGCACCATGGAGAGCACGCCCTCCCTCGCCGTTTTGGCCGACCGCATCTTCACCAGCCCGGAGGAACGCAAGGCGTTCATCTTCAACCTGGAGTCGGACATGACCGAGGACAATCCGCCGGAGCGGGTGTTCTCCTTCCAGCATCCCAACGGGGCGCGGCGCTGGTGCCGCCTCAAGGTCTCGTCCATGGGCGGCCAGCGCCTTGTGCTCAACGCCCAGGACCTTACGGAAATCAAGGTCAGCGAGGAACGCGTGCGGCACATGGCCCTGCACGACCACCTGACCGGACTGCCCAACCGCCAGTTGTTTCTTGACCGGCTGGACCAGGCCCTGCGCCGGGCCAAGCGCGGCGGCGCCCATGTGGCCCTGGTGTATATCGACCTGGACAGCTTCAAGGGGCTGAACGACGCCTATGGCCACGCCCACGGCGACCGCGTGCTGGTGGAGACGGGCCTGCGCCTGCGCGCCTGCGTGCGCGAAAGCGACACGGTGGCCCGCCTTGGCGGAGATGAATTCGTCGTTGTCCTGCCCGACCTGATGCACCTGGAGGACGCCCTGCCCGTGGCCGAGAAGATCCAGCAGACCCTGTACGACCCGGAGGCGGGCGGCGGCAGGCTCTTCCTCGGGGCCTCGGTGGGGCTGGCCTGCTACCCGGAGCACGGCCTGGACCAGGACACCCTGCTGGCCAGGGCCGACGACGCCATGTACGAGGCCAAGCGCGCGGGCGGCAACGCCGTGCGTCTGGCCGTGCCTCTGCGTTCCGGGAGCCGGGACGAACTGCTCTGAAGGACGCGGCGTCTTTACAGCCGCGCCCCTCCCGGCTAGGGTCCAGGCATGAACGCCTCCGCTCCCTCCGCTTGCGCGCCCCGGGCCGTCCATTCGCGGCCGCCGCGCCTCTTGCTGCTCACCAGCGCCTATTTTCTGCTCGGCGAGCTCGCCACCGCCTGCCAGCGCATGGACGTGCCGCACCTGCTGCTGGACCTTGGCGCGCGGGAGATGGACGCCGACGCCTTTGTGCGCGCCCTGCGCGAGGCGTGCGCCTCCTTCCGGCCCGACGCCATCGTCACCGTGAATCATCTGGGCGTGGACCACGAGGGCGTGCTCTACGGCCTGGCGGGCGAGCTTTCCCTGCCCATAGTGTCCTGGTTCGTGGACAACCCGGAGTTCATTCTGCCGCTTTTTCCCAAGCCCGACCCGGAAAACACCCTGGTGCTCACCTGGGACGCGGACAGCCTGGACGCTGTGCGCTCCTACGGCTTCACCAAAGTAGCCTGGCTGCCTTTGGGAACGGACCCGGAGCGCTTTCGCCCGGACCGCCCCGCGGGCGCTGCCCGGCCGGAGTGGCGCGCGCCGGTGTCCTTCGTCGGCAACTCCATGCTCGTCAAAACCGGGCGGCGGCTGCAGGCGGCCCGGCCCACGCCCGCGCTTCTGGAGGCCTTCGGCCCCTTGGCTACGGCCTTCGCCGCCTCAGGCGAGCGCAGCGTGCGCGCCTTCATGGCCGCGCAGACGCCCGCGCTGCTGCCGGAGCTTGCCGCCCTGGGCACGGTGCGCGGCACCGCATACGAGACCGCCGTGGTTTGGCGGGCCACCTTGGACTACCGGCTCTCCTGCGTGGCGCAGACCCAGGCCTTCTCCCCGCTCATCGCGGGCGACCCCGGCTGGCGCGAGCTGCTGGCCGGACGCGCGGGCTTCCGTCTGCATCCGGAGGTGAATTATTATGAGGAGCTGCCGGACTTCTATCTGCAAAGCGACGTGAACTTCAACTGCACCAGCGTGCAGATGAAGGGCGCGGTGAACCAGCGGGTGTTCGACGTGCCCGCGGCCGGGGCCTTTCTGCTTACCGACAGCCGCGCGCAGCTTGCGCGTCTTTTCGAGCCGGGGCGCGAGGCCGCTGTGTACGAAAGCCCGGAGGAGGCGCCGGAGCTTTTGGCGCGCTACTTGGCCGACGCGCCCGCGCGCAGGCGCATGGCCGAGGCTGGCCGGGCCCGGGTGCTGGCCGAACACACGTACGTGCACCGGCTGGGCAGCCTGCTCGCGGCCTTCGACGAACACTTCCCCGACTGGAGATAGGAGCGGGCCGTGGCGAACGATCCGGTTCTGGTGCTGCAGATGCAGCGCATGGGCGACCTCATCCTGTCGTTCCCGCTCATGCTTTGGCTCTCGCGCTGCTATCCGGGCAGGCCCATCCACATCGTGGCCGAGGACAGCTTCTTCCGCCCCCTCATGCCCATAAGCCCCCATGTGGCGTATATTTCCTGGCAGGACGCGGCCACGGGCGCCCTGGCCGGGCGGCATTACCGCCTGGTGGCCAACCTGAGCATCCGCGAGGAGGCCGCGCGCCTAGCCGGAAGCCTGGACGCGGACATCAAGGTGGGCCCCGTGCGCGAGGCCGACGGGACCCTGCGCGTGCGCGGCAACTGGCAGCTCTACCGCGCCAGCCTGGTGGGCCAGGGCCGCCACAACCGCTTCCATTGGGCGGACTTGAACGCCTTGGACATGGTGCCTCTGGACGCCCTGCGCCTGACCAGCTTCGACACCCCGCGCACGCCCGAGGCCGGCAACGACCGCATCGGGCTTTTCGTGGGCGCAAGCGAGCCGGGCAAACGCCCGGACGCGGGCTTTTACGCCGGGCTGGCCCGCGGTCTGCTGGACCGGGGGCTCAAGCCCGTGTTGCTGGGCGGGCCGGACGACAAGCCCCTGGCCGAGGCCGTGCGCGCCGAGAGCCGCCTGCCCCTGGTGAGCTTCGTGGGCCGCATGACCCTGTCCGAGCTCATCGAATACGGCAAGACCCTGGCGCTCATGATCACCCCGGACACCGGGCCCATGCACCTGGCCGCCTGGACCGGCCTGCCCACCCTGAACATTTCCGTGGGGCACGTGAACCCTTGGGACACAGGACCGTATCAGCCCGGGCATTTGGTGCTGCGCAGCACGGCCTCGTGCGCGCGCGGCTGCTGGAGCTGCCGCTGGGAGCGCTGCCCCTGCCGCGCCGGTCTTGCGCCGCAGCCCGTGGCCGCGCTGGCCGCGCTCGTGCTGCGCGGGCCGCGCGCGCGCCTTGGCCGCGTGCATCTGCCCGGACTTGACCTGTTTGAGAGCGCACGCACGGAGCTGGGGCTCTTCACCCTGCGCAGGCTCGGCCCGGCGCGGCAGCAGAACGCCGCGGACTTGGCCGGTGAGTTTTGGCGCTGCTTTTTCTTGTGGCGCATAGCCACCCAGCCGTCGCAGCCCGTGGAGCCCGTGCTTGCGGCCTGGACCGCGCTGGCCGGGGCGTACCCCCGTCTGGCGAGCTCCGCCAAGTCCG
>Ga0209373_10000828_pt1 | contig 42685 bp, 41 predicted proteins | sample Higcelweek5metaG_FD_187173 | JGI IMG/M metagenome (GOLD analysis project Ga0209373, IMG submission 187173) | Freshwater pond sediment microbial communities from the University of Edinburgh, under environmental carbon perturbations - High... | ecosystem: Environmental > Aquatic > Freshwater >... | reverse complement strand
TGTTCATGGATGCCAATGACATCACCGAGTTCGATTGCGTCCATATCGGGGATTATTGCTCGATCAATGCCTCTTCCGCGCTTCAGACCCACCTTTACGAGGATCGGGTGATGAAGGTCGGGGAAGTCCGGGTCGGCCAGGGAGTCAGCATCGGTGCCGGCTCGACCGTGCTGTATGACACAAGGGTGGGCGATTACGCGCGGATCGGGCTGTTCACCATTGTCATGAAGGGGGAGGAAATCCCCCCGCACAGCGAATGGGAGGGAGCCCCGGCCCAGCCGGCCGGGCGGCCGTGACGGCGGCCCGAGTCCGCAAAGGATCGGTAATGATTGCCGGCCACTCCAGCAGCGTTACGCTGGAGGAGGCCTTCTGGGAGGAATTGCGGGCGATTGCGGCCCGGCGTCAGCTTTCGGTCAACCAGTTGGTGACAGAAATCGATTCCGGCCGCTTTGGTCCTGGTGAGCCTGGGTCGCTCGCTTCGGCGATCCGGGTGTTCATTTTGGCGGATCTCAAAAAATCTGCGGGACGGCCGACTCCGGCCCTCCATTTTGTTCAAAAAGGGTGAAAAAGCGGGTTGGGACGACGGTTCTGGTACGGGATCAGGGGAAAAAAGGGCGGAAAAGCGCAGAGATATCCTGGCACGGGCTTTGCTGCCAGGATTCGGTTAGATTTTGCTGCGCCTGTTCTTTTCCACGGAGACCGTTCCGATGAGTGACGACACGTCCCCTTCCGCCGCCCCGAGCGAGCGTACCCGGGTTAAACGCTACCACTGGCTGGCACGTTACGACCGCGCCACGGTCGAGCAGATCCTCGACGCCACCCCGCTGGCTCATGTCGGCTGCCAGATGGACGGCGTGCCGTTCGTCACCCCGACTTTCTTCTGGCGCGAGGGCGACCGGGTGTACTGGCACGGCTCATCGGCCGGGCGGATGTTCAAGGTGCTGGAAAGTCAGGATATCTGCTTTACCGTCTCGTTGCTCGACGGTCTGGTGCTGGCCCGCACCTCTTACAATTTCAACTGTAACTTCCGCTCGGTGATGATCCTCGGCCGCGCCAGCCTGATCACCGATCCAGCGGAGAAAGAGGCGCATCTCCGCACCTTCGTCAATGGTCTGGTGCCCAATCAATGGGACCGGCTGCGGCCGCCGACCGAGAAAGAGATTGCGGTCACCGCTTTGGCGTCGATGTCGATCGATGAGGCCTCCTGCAAGGTGCGAGTCGGGCCGCCTGAGGATGATGAGGCGGATTACAGCTTCCCCGCCTGGGCCGGAGTGATTCCGATTCGGACTCAGATTCTGCCGCCGGAACCAGACCCGCGCAATCTTCCCGGGCTGGAGATGCCGGAAGACGTGCTGAAGTTCAAACTCGGCTGATCAGCGGGGCTGCCGCCCCGCACCCTGCTTGGGGGTGACCCCCAAACCCCCTTTCGATTCAAAGGGGGTCCGGGGCATCGCCCCGGCCGGGTGCGGGCGGGAGCCCGCTATTCCTTCGCCAGAACAGCGGCAATCGCGTCGATCGCGGCCTGAGCCTGTCCCGCGTCGGGTCCGCCCGCCTGGGCCATGTCGGGCCGACCGCCGCCGCCCTTGCCGCCCAGCGCCTCGGCCCCGACCCGGACCAGATCGACCGCATTGAAACGGGCAGTCAGATCCGCGGTCACCGCCACCACCAGCGACGCCTTGCCGTCCGCACTGGCGGCCAGAGCCACCACCCCGGAGCCGATCTGCTTCTTGATCTCGTCGGCCATGCCTTTGAGATCCTTGGCCGGCACGCCCTCCAGCACCTTGCCAGCATAGGTCACCCCGCCGATCTCGCAGGTCGCTGCCCCCTGGCCACCGCCGGTCGCCAACTGCTTACGAGTCTCGGCCAGTTCGCGTTCGAGCTTGCGGCGATCGTCGAGAAGCTGGCTAATCCGGGTCGGCAGATCAACCGGAGCCGTCCGCAACACCTCGGCGGCGCGGTGCAACAAATCCTCTTCAGCCTGCGCCCAAGCCAGGAAGGCTGCTCCGGTCACCGCCTCGATCCGGCGAACGCCAGCCGCAACCGCGCTTTCGGCGACGATCTTGAAGCCACCGATGTCCCCGGTCCGCCGGGCATGGGTACCGCCGCACAATTCGACCGAGAAGGTCGGGGTCTCGCCGCCGCCCATCGCCACGACGCGCACCTCGTCGCCATATTTCTCGCCGAACAGAGCCATCGCCCCGGCCTTGATCGCCTCTTCCTGACCCATCAGGGTGGTGGTCACGGTGGCATTGGCCCGGATCTGCTGGTTGACCTGGGTTTCGATCGCGCGCAGCTCGCTCAGGCTGAGGGCCTGATTGTGGGCGAAGTCAAAGCGCAGCCGGTCGGGGCCGACCTGACTGCCCTTCTGGGTGACATGCTCGCCGAGGGTACCGCGCAGAACAGCATGCAACAGATGGGTGGCGGAATGGTGGGCGCGGGTGGCGTCGCGCCGTTCGGTCTCAACCACCAGCCGGGCATCACTGCCAACGGTGAGGCTGCCGCTTTCGACCGTGCCGCGATGAATGATCAGATCGCCCAGCTTCTTCTGGGTCTCGGTGACCCGGAACCGGCCGCTGGCGGTTTCGATCACCCCGGTATCGCCCACCTGACCGCCGGATTCACCATAGAACGGGGTCTGATTGAGGATGATCGCCACTTCAGCGCCTTCGCTGACCGTTTCCGGCTCGGCATTGGCGGCATCAACGAACGCCAGAATCCGCCCCTCGGCCTCGGTAGCCTCGTAGCCGAGGAATTCACTGGCGCCGTGCTTTTCCTTCAGGTCGAACCACGCCCCTTCGGTCGCCGCCTCGCCCGAACCGGCCCACGCCGCCTTGGCCCGCTGCCGCTGCGCCTTCATCTCGGTGTCAAAGCCGTCAGTATCGACGGCAATGCCCCGGCTCTTCAGCGCATCCTGAGTCAAATCGAGCGGGAAGCCGTAGGTATCGTACAATTTGAACGCCACCGCGCCGGACAGCTTCTGACCGCCCTCCAGGCCGGTGATTTCGTCTTCCAGTAGCTTCAAACCCTTGTCGAGGGTCGCGCGGAAGCGGGTTTCCTCGGTCTTCAGCGTGTCGGTAATCGCCGCGCTGGCGCGGACCAGTTCCGGATAGGCGGTGCCCATCTGGCGGACCAGAGCCGGCACCAAACGCCACAACAACGGATCACGGCAGCCCATCATCTGAGCATGACGCATCGCCCGGCGCATGATCCGGCGCAGCACATAGCCGCGTCCTTCATTGGAGGGCAGTACCCCATCGGCAATCAGGAAGGCCGAAGAACGGAGATGGTCGGCCACCACCCGATGCGACACCCGGAACGGACCATCCGGCTCGGTGCTGGAAGCCTCGGCTGAGGCCAGGATCAGCGAGCGCAGCAGATCGACGTCATAATTGTCGTGCTTGCCCTGCAACAGAGCGGCAAGGCGTTCCAACCCCATCCCGGTGTCGATCGAGGGCTTGGGCAGAGCGAGGCGGGTGGCTTTATCCACCTGCTCATACTGCATGAACACCAGATTCCAGATTTCGATGAACCGGTCGCCATCCTGGTCGGGGCTGCCGGGCGGGCCACCGGGGATATGGTCGCCGTGATCATAGAAGATTTCGGAACAGGGACCGCACGGGCCGGTATCGCCCATCGCCCAGAAATTATCCGAGGTGGGAATCCGGATGATCCGGGAGTCCGGCAGACCGGCGATCTTCTTCCAATGGCCGAAAGCCTCGTCATCGTCGTGATAGACCGTGACCAGCAACCGCTCGGCCGCGATGCCGAACTCACGGGTGATCAGGGTCCAGGCCAGATCAATCGCTTGTTCCTTGAAATAATCGCCGAACGAGAAATTGCCCAGCATCTCGAAGAAGGTGTGATGGCGGGCGGTATAGCCGACGTTATCAAGATCATTGTGCTTACCGCCGGCCCGAACGCATTTCTGGGCGGTGGTGGCGCGGACGTAATCGCGCTTTTCGACCCCGGTGAAGACGTTCTTGAACTGAACCATCCCGGCGTTGGTGAACATCAGAGTCGGGTCATTACGCGGGACCAGCGGACTCGACGGCACCACTGCATGGCCGTTTTTCTCGAAGAAACCGAGGAACGTAGAGCGGATGTCGTTGGCGGTCTGCATGGCGATCCTGAAACAACGGGAACGGAGCGGCGGGCGGAAAGGCCGCGAGGCGGCTCTATTTACCGCGCGTCCCCTGAGCCTGTCCAGTTTTGCGCCACAGCGATCATCGTGCTATCTTCGCGTCATGCGTGCCCTCACCCTCCCTTTTCTCGCCCTTGCGCTGGCCCTCACCCCCATTGCGGCCCCGGCCCAGACCGCCCCGCCTGCGGCGGCATCGCCCCCGCCCCCGCCTCCTTTGCCCCGCTGTGCCGAAGATAGTGAAGGCGCGGCCTGTGCCTGGGGCCGGGCGGAAGCGTTCGATGCCGGCTCGCTGCAATTGCACGGCCTGCCGGTCGCCCTGATCGGCATCACCGCCCCCAGCCATAAGGATTTGTGCGGGAGCCGAGCCAGCCGGGAAGAATTCGATTGCGCCCGCCTCGCCAAACGGCGAATGGCCGAACTGGTCCGCAATGGCGTGGCCTGCGAGTTGCTTGATATCAGCGGCAGTCAGGCCTGGGGTCGCTGCCGGACGGTCGAGGGAGACCTCGGCCGCCTGCTGGTTCAGGCCGGAGTCGCCCGGGCCGCCAAAGATGGCCCCTATGAAGAGAGCCAGTTGCAGGCGATCACGGCCAAACGCGGCTTATGGGCCAATGACGTGATTTTGCCGAGAGATTGGGATAACGCCCGCCACAAGGCCCTGGATAAGGACTAAAAGAAAAGGGGGTCCGGGGCCTGGCCCCGGCCGGGTGCGGGCGGGAGCCCGCCAATGCCGCAACCTCGACAGACGCGGCTGGGAAGCTTATAAGCAGCGGCCGGATATTTATTCAGGAATCCCCGTCATGCATGACCTGAAGCTGATACGCGACAATCCGGCCGGGTTCGATGCCGGCCTCGCCCGGCGCGGACTGGCGCCCCAGGCCGAAGCGCTGCTGGCGCTCGATGCCCGCCGCCGTGCCGCTCAGACCGCGTTTCAGGAGATGCAGGCCCGTCGCAACGAGGCCTCCAAACAAATCGGCCTGCTCAAGCGTCAGGGCGGCGACGCCAGTGCCCTGCTCGACGAAGTCGCGGTTCTGAAAGAACGCCTGCCCGCCCTCGAAGAGGAAGATCGCGTTCTCGGCGCCGAAATCGAGAGCCTGCTGGTCTCGCTACCCAACCTGCCCGATGACGCCGTCCCCGAGGGGCCGGACGAAAGCGCCAATGTCGAAATCCGCCGCTGGGGTACCCCGCGCTCGTTCGATTTCACCCCGCTCGACCATGATGCCCTCGGCGCCCAACTGGGCGGGATGGATTTCGACGCCGCTGCGCGCCTGTCCGGTGCCCGTTTCGTGGTGATGAAGGGAGCCCTGGCCCGGCTGCAACGGGCGATCGGTCAATTCATGATCGATCTCCAGACCAACGAGCATGGCTACACCGAGATCGATCCGCCGCTGCTGGTCAAAGATGGCGCCGCCTTCGGCACCGGCCAGTTGCCTAAATTCAGCGAAGATCTGTTCCGCACCAATACCGGTCACTGGCTGATCCCGACCGCCGAAGTGCCGCTGACCAATCTGGTCGCCGACAGCATCCTCGACGAAAAGGATCTGCCGCTGCGCCTGACTGCGCTGACCCCCTGCTTCCGCTCCGAAGCCGGATCGGCCGGCAAGGACACGCGGGGAATGATCCGCCAGCACCAGTTCCACAAAGTCGAAATGGTCTCGATCGCCCATCCCGACCAATCCGAGGAAGAACATCAGCGGATGACCGGCTGCGCCGAAACGGTGTTGCAGCGGCTGGAACTGCCCTATCGGGTGATGGCGCTGTGTTCCGGTGACATGGGCTTCTCCGCCCGTAAAACCTATGACCTCGAAGTCTGGCTGCCCGGCCAGCAGCGCTACCGAGAGATCTCTTCCTGCTCGAATTGCGGCGACTTCCAGGCGCGGCGGATGAAGACCCGCTTCCGCCCCGAAGGCGAAAAAAGCACGCGGGCGGTCCATACCCTCAACGGCTCCGGACTGGCAGTCGGACGCACCCTGATTGCGGTGATGGAAAATCACCAGACCGCAACCGGCGCGATCCGCATTCCCGAGGTGCTGCGCCCCTATCTCGGCGGTCTGGAGCAAATCGGCTGATGTTCACCCCGGTCTCCGATCCGTCCCCACTGCGGATCCTGCTCAGCAATGACGATGGCATCGACGCCCCCGGGATTGCGGTGCTGGAACGGATCGCCCGGACCCTGTCGGATGATGTCTGGGTGGTCGCGCCGGAGCATGAGCAAAGCGCGGCCAGCCATTCGCTGACCATCCGCCGCCCGCTACGGATCCGCCAAGCCGGGCCGCGTCATTTCGCCGTCGATGGCACCCCAACCGACGCCGTCCTGCTCGGGGTCAATCACATCCTGGCGAACGACCGCAAACCCGATCTGGTGCTGTCGGGAATCAATCGCGGGGCCAATCTCGGCGAGGATGTGACCTATTCCGGCACGGTAGCGGCAGCGATGGAAGCGACCATCCTCGGCGTCCCCGCCATCGCCCTGTCGCAGTTCGTCACCCCGCCCAACCCGCCGAAATGGGAGACCGCCGAACATTGGGCGGCCAAGGTGATCCGCCAAGCCCTCGCCGTCGGCTGGCGGCGGAATGTCCTGATCAATATCAATTTCCCCGACGTCGCCCCCGAAGCGGTCACCGGCCTGACCGTCACCCGCCAGGGTAAACGGAAAATCGGCGATGCGGTGATCGAACGCCTCGACCCGCGCGGCGAACCCTATGTCTGGATCGGCGCCCAGCGGGCTGAAGACCGCGGCATCGCCGGCACCGATCTGGAAGCGGTTTATCGCGGCGAAGTGACTCTGACCCCGCTCTGTTTCGACCTGACGGATCACCCCAGCCTGGAGGCGCTCGCCGCCGCTTTCCCGTGAAAACGGCTCCCCCTTTCATCACGAAAAGAAAGGGGGTCTGGGGCCTCGCCCCAGTCGGGCTCGGGCGGAAGCCCGAAACGCCAGCGGTTCCGGGCCGAGACCCTTAGGAACCGGGACAATTCGTCGCTTCCGCAATGGGCGGGCAATCGCTAATGTGACCGAACCGGCTCCGACCCAGGGTCAGAATTTCCCGCCAGGCGTGATCGGTTGATGAACGACGATTTCGAACTCTTCAGTGACCCGCCCGCCGCTGCCGCCGTGGCCGCTCCCCCTGCGTCCGGAAACCAGGATCTCTTCTTCGATGAGGAGGACTCGTCCGCCCCGGATTCCGGCGGCCCGCCCCCCCTCACCATCCGCGAACGGGTCGCCCAAACTCTGGCTCTGTTCTCGGTCAGCGACGCCGATGGCGCGACCCTGCGCGAGGCCACCCCGGAAATCGTCGCCACCATGGGAACCCTGGTCAGCGAAACATTGACCCAGATCGGGAACTGCCCTGCCTTCGCCGATAAATTGACCGCCGATGCCCGGGCCACCCTCGCCGGGGTGCTGGAAGAGCATTGGCGACACCTCTATCGCGGCGAATTCACCGCCGATTATAACGCCACCGCCCAGCAACTCGGTTTCATGCTGGCCTATATGGATCTCGGCGCCAACTGGTATCAGGCGATGGCCGCCGCCGCCGCCAGTCGGACCCTGGAACGGGTGGCCCGGGTGAAACGCGGCTCGGTCCCGCTCGCGGCCCTGATGCAGCGCGCCGTGATGCTCGACGTCTCGGTGGTGACCCACGATTATTTCGCCGCCGCCACCCAGAACCGCACCAAGACAATCCGCGATCTCGCCAGCAATTTCGAGCGTTCGATCAAATTGGTGGTGGAGGAAGTCGGGGCGATGGCCGGCACCCTCAAGACCCATTCCGACGAGATGCTGAGCCGTCTGTCGCACATGGATTTCGAGACGGTCAATATGGCCGCCGCCGCCGAAGAAGCCTCCTACAGCGTCGATAATATCGCCAGCAATACCAACCAACTGGCAGATTCAATCTCCGGCATCCGCGACAATGTGGTGCGCACCGCCGAAGCGGCACGGCAGGCCGCCGAAGCGGCACAGGTCACCGACGCCGCGATGCGCCGCCTGCTGAATGTCGCCGACCATATCGGCCGGATCGGTCAGACGATCGAAGGCATCGCCCGCCAGACCCGGATGTTGGCCCTGAATGCGACGATCGAGGCCGCCCGAGCTGGCGCGGCCGGCCGGGGCTTCGCGGTGGTCGCCGAGGAAATCAAAACCCTGTCCGAACAGACTCGCCGCGCCACCCAGGAAATTGCCAATTCGGTCAAGGAAGCGGTCGGCGCCACCACCCAGGCGGTCGAGGCCATTAACCGAACGGTTGAACAAGTGGTCGGGATCAATCAGGTCGCCAGCGAAGTGCGCGCTTCGGTCGAGACCCAGACCGCCGCCACCGCCACCATCGCCAATCATGTTGGCGAAGCGGCCTCCGGCGCCAAATCGGTGACGGCTTCGGTCAACAGTGCGATTGAGGCCCTGAGCGTTTCCAGTTCCGCCGCCAGCGAACTCAACCGCTCGGCCGATGCCCTGTCGGTCAAGGCGGCCATCATGCGGACCGAGGTCGATCAATATCTCGACCGCTTGCGCCGGATGGGATGATGTCCGCCCCGTCCCCTTGCCCCGGAGTGCTCCCGCCCCGATGACCGACCCGACGACCAACCGCCGCCGCGATCTGCTGGCCAGCACCCCGCTTTTCTCTGTCCTCACGCCGGTCTTACTTGAAGAACTCGCCAGCCGGGCCCGGGTGATCCGGGTCAGCCCCCGCGAACAATTGTTCTGCAAAGGGGATCCGGGCGACCGACTTTATCTGGTGATCGCCGGGGTGATCCGAATCAGCAGCCTCTCGCCCGAGGGACGCGAAGTGACCTATGGGCTGATCAAATCCGGGGAAATGTTCGGCGAAATCGCCGTTCTCGACGGGGGGCCGCGATCGGCCGATGCCACCGCGATGGAAACCGGCGAGTTGCTCGCACTCGAACGCCGTGACGTGGTCGATTTCCTCCACCGCCACCCCGCCCAGGCTTTGCATCTGCTCAGAGTGCTGTGCGAACGGGTCCGCCGCGCGGATTCCCTGTTGGAGGATGTGGTGTTTCTGTCGCTGCCGGGGCGGTTGGCTAAACATCTGCTGGCCCTGGCCGGAACCGTCGGCACCCGCCGCGCGCCCAATGCCGCCGCAACAATCCATTTGTCGCAGCAGGAACTGGCCGACCATATCGGCATCAGCCGGGAGAGCGTCAATAAAGTGCTGTCAAAGTGGGAGCAAGTCGGGATGGTGTCGCTGGGACGCGGCCAGATTACCCTGAACCGCCCGGCCGATCTTGAGGATCTGGCCCAGCCGGGAGAATAAGCGAGCGGGGGGCCGGTGCCCTGGGCGAAAAGGCACCGGCATCCGGGTTCGGCCGCCGCAGCGGACAGAGCCCGGAATCCTCCGTCAGGCGCTGGCGCCGACCGTGGTGGTGTAGATCTTCTCCAACAGGGTCAGCGCCCCGCGATAGCCGACATAGGACCGGTTCAGCACCACCTCATAGGAGGAGGGAAAGCCGACTTCGACGATCGCCCCTTTCAGCTCCTTGGTCAGATCGCGTTCCCAAGTGGTGCCAAAGATAATCGGCGGCTTATGGCCGAAATTGGTCGCCCGCAAAATCTGGTGAATGGTGTAGCTGTCTTCCTCGAAATCGATCTCGATCGCGACATCCTCGGCAACGAGGCGGAATTGGGCGCGGATCGAATCCCGTTCCTCTTCCGGCGGATTATCGGTGACCAGCACCCGGGCCGGGATCAAGCCGAGTTGGTTGACCAGGAACCGGCTCAGGCCGAGGGCATAGGCGCTATCCCCGATCACCGCGAAGCGCGCCGGCAGTCCCCACCAATATTCGGCGTAAAAGTCGGTGAAATCCTCGATATATTTGTAATAACGCGTTTCTTCATCGGCGATGAAGGCCGCAACTTTGCTCTTGGCCCGCCCTTTATCGAGTCCGGCGAACGCCGCCACCCGGCGCAGGAAGGCACTGGTATCGCCGGCCCCGATCGGCAGCACCGGCTCATGCAGGAACGGCTGACCATATTTGGCTTCGAGATGCCGGGCGGTTTCCAGGCCGAGCCAGGGACCGATCACCAGATTGAACTGCGCGTTGGGGATCGCTTTCCATTCGCTGGTGCCGGCGGATTCCGGCCCGAACAGAATATTGACCTTCAGCCCGATCCCCGACAGCAGCCGTTTGATCTCGGTCAGATCGCCGCGCCAGAAGGGATTGTGGTAGGGCAGCAGGGTCCAGACATTGACCGTGCCTTTGACCCGCGCCCCGGCTTGCTCGCCGACGAACTGGTCGATGATCGCCCGGGTCACCCGCTCATGGCCGGTAAAATTATTGCCGCGAAAGCCGCCGGTCTCGGCAAAGACGATCGGCACGCCCTGCTGCTGGAACGGTTTGACCACCGCGCCGACATCATCGCCGACCAGATCGGGAATGCAGCCGGTCAGCACCACGAACAAATCGGCGTCCAGCACCTTGAGGGTGGCGCCGACCAATTCGGACAGGCGGTCGTTGCCACCGAACACCACTTCGCGCTCGGAAGCGTTGGTGCTGGGGACCACCGCCCCGCCGCCATAGCCGCCGCCCTGGAAGCCATTATAGAAAGCCAGATTCATGAACTGCTTGTCGGCGCAGCCCGGGCCGCAATGGGTGATCGGGATCGCATGCGGGATCGCCACCACGCTCTGCATCGCTCCGATCGAGCAGCCATAACGGATCTGCTCAATCGAGTGGGTTTTTTCCGGCGTGGCCTCGGTCGGCGCCAGGGTGGCCTTGGACTCAACAACGGTCATCGTAGGGGATCTCCGGTCACTCGGCAGCGCGGGCGGGCAGGACCGGCTGTTCCGGCTTGGCCAGCACGAACGGATCGGTCTGTTCCAGCCACCATTTGCGGTAGGGCAGACGGGTATGGGCGGCGAGGTCTTGGTGGAACTTCTTATGGGCCAGAACGTCGAGGATCGATTCGCCGAGATTCAGGATGCCCTGATAGCCGACCGCATGATGTTCATCGCCGAGCGGAATCGCTGGAATCCCCAGCCGGGCCGCCAGCGGAGCGAGGCCATTGTGACGGATGATGATGAAATCCGGCTTCACCCGCTGCAACAAAGCATAGAACTGATATTGCTGACGATTGCCGACGGTGAATTGCGGCACTTCGCCATAGGTGTCGATCAGGTGCGACAAGGTATCCTGGCGCGGATCCTGGCTGTCGTAGACCGGATCGTGGTGGAACACCAGCGACCCCTCGACTTCGACGCCGAGTTCGCGCAACACCCCGATCAGGCCGTGAGCATAAGCCGAGCCAGTCGAGACATAGCCCTTTTTCCCCTTCAGCAGGGTGCGTAACTCTTCGAGCCGGGGTTTGATCCGCTCATGCTCGCGGGCGATATAGGCCTCGGCCTGCTCTTCGCGATGGGTCACGGCAGCGATCGCCCGCAACCAGGCATCCGTCCCGGCGAAACCGTAGGGCTGCGGCGCTTTGATTTCCGGCACGCCGTAATGCTGCTCCAGCGCCGCCGCCATATAGGAGCCGAGGGTGTAGCAGAAGGCTACCGTGCCCGCCGCCTCGGACAATTGGGCCAGTTCATCGACCGTGGCCATATCGACCACGTAATTAACCCGCAGTCCGAGTTCGCCCAGCATCGGGCCGAACACGTCGGTGCCCCACAGATTAATGACGTTGATCAGGTCTTCCTGCTTCTTTTCCGGATTTTTGCGGACGATCTGCCGCAGGATGCCGTGCTGGGTGGCATCAAAGCCGGTGCTCCAATGCTTCGATTTGAAACCTTCGCAATGGAGCGGGATCACCGGAATCCCCAGTTCGGCTTCCAGTTCGGAGGCCACACTGTCGATATCATCGCCGATGATCGCGGTGGCGCAGGAACTGGCGATAAAGATCGCCTTGGGATGGTGGCGCTCCCAGGCGTCGCGGATGGTCCGCTCCAGCTTGGCCGCGCCGCCGAACACCATGTCGCGCTCGCCGAGATTGGTGCTGATCAGATGCAGGTTCTGCACCGGCAGACCGCGCATCGCCAAGCCGTTGCGATAGATCGAATTATAAATCACCTGACCGGTGCCGCAGCCGATCGGGGAATGCTGGACCAGCACCGCGTCACGGACATTGCCGGCCTGGCATTCAACCATTTGCTCGCTGCACACCGAGCCCTGGGTGAACGGACTCTGCACCTCGCACACCCGCCGGGCCTTCTGGCCGCAGCCGCCGCAGGATCCACCCCGGGCATAAGCGGATTCGGCGGCCAGATCGGAGGCTTTGCCCTGCCAGCCGATCACGGTGCCGAGTCGCTGTTCGCGACTTTCGACCACCGGGGTTTTGAGATTGATCGCCATTCCGGGTCCCTCCCTACGAGGCCAGCCGCTGGTTCTGCCGCTCGATCTCGATCAGGTGATCGGCCCAGCCGGCCGACCAGTCGCGCAATTCCTGCTGATTGAGCGGAGTCGGGACTTTGGATTCGGTGTGGTCGGCAATCCGGCGGGCGAGGCGACGATAGACCTCGGCCTGTTCGGACTGGGGTGCGGCCTCGATCGTGGTCTTGCCCTGGAGTTCGGCCTGGGTAACGGTCAGCGAGCGCGGCACATATTCGACCACCTGGGTCTGGGTGCGGGCGACGAAATCCTCGATGATCTGGCGGTGGAAATCGGTGTTGATCGAATTGGCGATCACCCCGCCGAGCAAGGCCCCGCCCTTGTTCGAATAGGTCTGAATGCCCTTGAACAGATTGTTGGCGGCGTAAATCGCCATGAAATCGGACGAGGAGACGGTGAAGACATGTTCGGCGATGCCTTCGCGCACCGGCACGGCGAAACCGCCGCAGACCACGTCGCCCAGCACGTCGAAAATCACATAATCGAGGTCGAGTTCCTCGAAAATGTCCTGCTGCTTGAGCAATTCAACCGCCGAAATGATCCCCCGCCCGGCGCACCCAACGCCCGGCTGCGGCCCGCCGGCTTCGACGCAATAGACCCCGCCGAAGCCCTGGAAGATCGCTTCATGGGCATCGACCCGGGCGTTCTGGCGCAACAGATCGAGCACCGACGGGATGTAATCGCCCCCACGCAAGGTGTTGGTTGAATCCGCCTTCGGATCGCAGCCGAACTGCATCACCTTATAGCCGGCCTCGACCAGGGCGGCACTGATGTTGGAGGTGGTGGTCGATTTGCCGATCCCGCCCTTGCCGTAGATCGCGATCTGTTTGGTTTTCTTGGCCATCGGGATAAGAATCCTTACGCTGGGGGAACAAAGACGGCGGTCAGCCGTGGGAGAAGGTGGAATCCTGTCCGGCCTCGGCGCCATAGACAGCGGCGGAGAGGTCGGTCTTGCCCGGGATTCCGCAGGCATCGGCGCGGCAGCGCCGGCAATGGCTGAAGACGGTCAGATGGCGCCCGGCCGCCGCCTGGGCGGCGCTGACTTCAGCCGCCGTCGGGGCGCGACGGGTGAGGAAATCCGCCCCGGGCAGCAAGGGAATCAGATTGATCAGACTGGCGCCGGCCTCGGCGACGGTCGCGGCGACGCGCTCGACATGGGTGTCATTGAGACCGGGAATCAGCACCATATTGATCTTGATCACCGCCCCGAGCGCGGCGACCGCCCGAATCCCGGCCAACTGGCGCTCGATCAGGCGGGTGGCGGCGGCGAGTCCCTCGAAACGACGGCCCTGGTCGGTGATGGTCGGACTGATCTCGGCCTGAATCGCCGGATCAACCGCATTGACGGTCACGGTAACCGTTCCGACTCCGGCGGCGTGCAGGGCCTCGGCCCGGTCGGCCAACCGCAAACCGTTGGTTGACAGGCACAGCAGCAGATCGGGAAAGGCCGCGTGAATCGCGGTAAAGGCCCGCAAAGCGTGATCGGTGCAGAGGGTGTCTCCGGGGCCGGCGATCCCGACCACGGAAATGTCGGGGCTGAGGTCAAGCGCCCGGGTCACCACTGCCACCGCCTGCTCCGGAGCCACCAGCTTGCGCGCCACCCCCGGCCGGATTTCGTCGCGGTTAAAATCGCGCTGGCAGAACCGGCAGGTGATGTTGCAGGCCGGGCTCACCGGCAGATGCAGCCGCCCGGCCCGGCCATGGCCTTCGGGAGTCAGGCTGAAGCAGGGATGACGTCCCTCCAGCCCGGGGAAGGGAGTCGCTTCGGGGAACCGGCGCTGACTGGGGCAACGGAGGTCTTCGGCCACCGGCGGCAGCGGCAAACTCATCGTCCGCTTCCCCCGTCATGACGTGATGCCATGCCACTTTCTCCTGCGTTCGTCCTTGATCGAGGGCGATTGAAGCGGGTGGCTGGAGTTTTGTCAATCTAATCTATAAAGATACTAGATATATAAGATATAGGGAGGGCGCAGCCGAAAGCTGTCGGGCTTCCGCCCGAACCCGACCGGGGCGATGCCCCGGACCCCATTTTTTTCAAAAAGAAGGAGGGTTTGGGGGCATCAGCCCCCAAGCGGGGACCGGGGCGGCAGCCCCGGAACGGCCTCAGTCGAGGCTTTCTCGACCCAACCGCCCTGCTCGCTCTGCTGATAATAGGTCAAGGCGTGCCCGGCCTCTTTCCAGCGCTTCCAGCGCCGCCGCGCCGCCGCCACCGCCTCAGGATCGGTCCCATCAAACAAATCAAGACAACGGGCATAAGCCTCGACCCGCTCCGGCTCGACCCCGTCGCAGGCCACCAGCACCGCCGCCCCGTTCGGATTTTCCTCATCCGCCGTCAGCCAAATCGGCTGGCGTTCCGCCGAACCATCCCGGGCTGTCCCATGCGGCAACCAAGAGTCCGGCTGATAGGTCCACAGCCGGTCAGACAAAGCCTCGACCCGCTCAGACGAACCGGCCAACACAACCACCCGCTGCCCTGCTGCCAGTGCTTTTTCCAGCAAACGCGGTAAGGCTTGATCAAGTGGCCAACGGGTGAGGTGATAGAAGCCGATCTTCGTCATGTTCAAACCTTTAGCACGCAGCCAAAGGCGCGGCTATACTCCCGGGTCATCCGCGTCGCCGTGACTATCCCGAGCTATAAAGCCGCCCGTCACCTTGACGCGGTGCGGACAGGCCTCGCCACCACGATCGATCACATTCTGATGGTCGACGATTGCTGTCCCCAGGGTTCAGGCGACGTCGCCGCTGCCCGAGCCACCTCCGACCGGCGAATCGAAAGTCCTGAGCCATGAGGTCAGCGGGGCGGCGGGGCACTCGCCTCCGGATCAGGTGCCTCAGGTGCCGGAGCTGGCGCCTCCGGCGGCGGCTTGGTTGACGTCGAATCCGCCGGAGCTGTCGCGGTGCTCCGGCTGAATTCGGACGACGTCACTGGCGCCACCACCGCACCCGGCGCGATCTGTGCCAAGGCCAGAGACGGCAGCAGACCGACCCCCATCCCCAGCAAAAAAGAGGAAATACGCCGCACGATCACCCTCCCCAAAGGACGAAAGCCTGACCGCACAATACCACTTTTCTTCAGGGAAAGCCGAGGCGGGTTTTGACCCTCGGATCAATCGGGATAAAGCGTTCAATCCCCTGCTCCAGTGCCGCCCGCAGCAGGCGGAGCCCCTCTTCCTCGCTAGCTGGGTCATGCCGCAGGATCAGACTCAGACCACGATAATGCAACCCAATGGGATCATTGGGCTGCACCGCCAACAGCCGGTCTGCCAGCGCCAGCGCCGCCTCGGTCTGCCCCCGGGCCAACCAGAGGGTAAAGGTTGGAATCGCCAGATCGCTCCGCCCCGGAGCCAACCGGAGGAACCGGTCGAGCCAGCGCCAGCGCATCACCTCCTGGTCCGGCGTGGCCGCAAATCTCAATTCGCCCGTCACCTGGATCTGAGCCAGCGCGGTTAAGCCGGTTTCCAACAACGGCACGGTCTGACTGGTGGCGGCGCGGCGATCGATGAAATCGAGCATCGCCCGCACCGAAGCCGCCAAGGGTCGGAGGGGTTCGGTCGCAGCCCGGTGCGAAAATAACACCAGTTCATCGCGGATCGCCTCGGCCGCCGCCAGATCGGAGCCCCGAAAATCGACCGGCGGCGCCACCGCTTGCGGTGGGATAGCCTGCCAAGCGGCGCGGGTGGCAGCGATCGCCCCGCCGTGGACCAGCAAGGCCAGGGCCGCCGCCCCCTGGCACAAGGCCAGCATCACCACCCCCACGGCCACCACCCGGCCGGCGATCCGACCAGACGACCAGCCCACCCACGAGGTTTCATCCGCCAGAGCCGCCAGCGCCAGCGCCAGCAACGGCACTGACAGACAAAGCGGGAACCACAGGCTGGACAGCACCGCCAGTGCCAAGGCCAGGACCGTCGCCTCAACCCGGTGCGCCGCCCGGGCATGCAGCGGAATCACCGCAAATCCCACCAGCATCAGCAGCATACCGGGCAAACCGGCGGCATAAACCGCTTCGATCGCCCAATCATGGCTATGAAAATAATCACTCTTGAAGAAGATCCAGCCCGGATCCCACAGCCGTTCCCCGGCCACATTGAACCAGCCGCGCAAGGCATCCTGGGTCCGGCCCCAGCCATGACCAAACAATGGCGCCGGATCCGCCCGGAGGGCCGCTTCCATCACCCGCCCGACCAGCAGACGATCGCGCAGAGACTCCGACCGGGCGAGGTCCGGAATGAAATTCAGTCCCAGCCACGGCACCAGAGCGGCGGGGATCACCAACGCCGCCCCCAGGCGCGGCGTCAGCCAACCGGTCCATCCCGGGCGGAGCCGGGCCAGAGCCACCAGAGATGCGCCTCCCAGCAGCAGGGCCAGAATGGTCAGGCTCCGCGACACCACCGCCAGGGCCAGCGCGACCCCCAGCAGGGCCAATTCCAGCCGGGGCGCCGCCGCCAGACCCCGCCGGACCAGCAGCGGCAAGGCCAGCGCCAGCCAGCCATAATAAGCCGCGACAAAAATCAGCAGATGTGAGCCGTCCCGAGTTAGGCTGATCCAGTCCCAGGCCTTGAGCGCGGCAACGATTGCTCCCATCGCCAGCGCCAGCAGGGTCAGGCCCCGCCAAACCCGGCGATGGCGCACCACCAGCCGGGCACAAGCGATCAAAACGGCTGTGTCGAGAAACCAGAGCGCGCCATAGCCGGATTGCGGCGGCCCCAACAGGCTGAGCAACGGTAAAGCGGTCAAGGGAGCCACGGCCACCGACCACAGACCGAGCGCCAGCGGGGCAAGAACATAAGGATGGGCAATCCGTCCCAGAGTTCGCGCCGGGGCTGCCACCAGGGCCAGAGCCACGGCCAGCGCCGCCACCGCAGACAAGGCGTGAAACCCGACCACCAGCGGCTCCGCTTTGTCCCAAAATCCCAGAGCAAATGGGGGGAGAGAGGCCAAAGGCAGAACGAGGCCCAGCGCCAGGGCCACCAGACCGAGGCGAAGCGCCGCCCGACTCACCGCACCGCCTCCATTTGCGTCAACAACGCGGGCCAACGCATCTCCCAGCCCTGATCATGGCCCTGCCCCGCCACCTCCAGCAGGAGCGGTTGCCGTGACGCAGGAAAGCGGGCCCGATAAGAATCCGCCACCGCACGCGGCACCACCTCATCCTCCGCCCCGACGAGATGGATCTGCGGCACGGCCTCCAACGTCGCGACGAAATCGGCCGGATCAAGCGAGGCGTCAAGCGGCGTGAGATCAAGGGCGCGCGTCCAGGCCGTCAGATCCAGCACGCCGGCCACCGTCACCACCCGGGCAATCCCCGGCCGCTGCGCCGCCACCAGCAGGGCCACCGCGCCGCCTCCGGAATAGCCGATCAACCGCACCTCCTCCGCAGCGGCTGCACGCTGGAAGTGATCGACCGCCGCCGCCAGGGCGGCAATCACCTCGGGCGCGGCCCGGGCGACACTCCAATAGGCGGGATCACACCCGCGCCGGGCCATGCCGGTGACATATTGGCATGGCCGGGCCAGATAGACCACGTTGGCAGCGGGATCAGCCAGCGCCAGATCAAGCGCGACCGCCCGGCGAGGGGTGGGATCATCGGACAGGCGGTAACGGTTGATCCAGGCCGCCCCGTCCCCCTCGATATAGAGCGACAAGGGCGCACCGGCCTGCCAATGCGTCGGGCTCAGGGTGAACAGGTGGAACGGACCGGCGGCGATGACATCGGACTGCCAGCCCCGCCGGGCCGCCGCCGCCAGCGATTCCTCACGCGGCAGGCTGCATCCTCCCAGGAGAGTCAACACCACCCCACAGAGTCGAGAGACGAGGCGGCCCCGTCTCCCACCCATCCTGGCCAGGATTACATTTCCCACCGCATCCGGGCAATCACCGCCCAGACGTCCAGATCCTCGCGGAACAGGGAATTGTTATCGACTTCAAGACTGCCGGTGACTCCGCCACGACTGACTTCGAGGCCGATACCGCCCACCACACCGCCTTCATCAACATTGGACATCAGGGTCGAAGTCTTGGCCACCGCGCCGGGATGGAGGAAGTCCCATTCGCCGATCACTTTGACGTAAGGCAGGACGCCATCGCCGATATCGTAGCCGACTTTGCCGCCCCCGCTTAGACGGCCGAGGCGGACAGCGATATCACCAACCTCCGAACCATCGCTTTCGCGGTGATTGTTCTGATGCTCGGATGAATAGAGCAGGGAGACGCGCGGCTGGATCCGCCAATGGTCCACCGCGTAAGACCCGGTCAGGTTGGAGCTTCCCATCACCCGATAGCCGGAGAAGCTGCTATTAACCGCGCCAAAATTCCGCGTTGTGTCATAATTGAGCCAAGTATAAGTCGCGGCGAGATCCAGCACCCAGGCTGGGGTCAGATCGATCGCAACATAAGGAGCAACGGTAAAACCGTTGGCCTTGTAAGTTCCGTTGTTGAATTGGGTTTCCAGATCAATCGCTTCATAGCCAGCAGACAGACCGACGAGGTACCGTTTACCGAAACGATGGTCGATCCCGATCAGGCCATTGCCGACCTGCCCGTTCATTTCGAGATATTTTTCAGTCTTATCGATGTTGGCCCACAGCACCTGACCCCACAGGCCAGTATCGCGATCCGGATCACCGCCTGCCGCCCCAACGCCTCGGGTGTTGAAACTGCCGTTGCTGCGTCCTCCCGACGAAGAGCCGCCGTCCCCACCGCCAGGAGCAGACCCGCCAGACCCGCCGGGTCCGAATCCCCCGGACCCACCGGTTCCCCCAGATCCGAATCCCCCGGACCCGCCGGTTCCCCCGGTTCCGAATCCTCCGGACCCGCCGGTACCGACATTGCCGAATCCCCCGGACCCGCCGGCGCCGACCCCGCTGGAGAATCCTCCGGTTGCCGCATTATTGATGATCGCCGCAGTCTGGGATGAAGCCACCGAGGCCGCTACCGTTGCGGTTGCCGTGTTGGCGATCCCGCCACTATTCGAAACATCGGAAGCTGCCATTGCGGTTTCACCAGACGCAAGCAACAACCCCGCCACGAGACCCCGCCGTATCAACATGACCGAGAATCCACTGTCCTGCCGCATCAACCGACTTTGTTCACTGACGTTTTCATCAATTTTTGTCAACCTTATTGCGATTTTCCAAGGATGCCTATAATCATTTGGCGACTAAGCGTTGCCAATATGTCACGCTCCCAGCATAGTTTCTTTCAAATCGACAATTAGGGCCACAATCTTCAAAGTCATTCTACGACAGAGAGCCATTCCCGCCCCCCCCTCAGCGGGCACAATGCCGGAGCCGAATCCGGTCGCTCCGGATGAGACGGTGGCGGGTCGGGGGAGAGACCATTGAGTGCAGCGCAGCAGGAGACTCAGACGGGAACCAGCCGTCCAAGCCCGGCCGAATCCCCGCCATCCTTTTCGGTCGGGGTGGTGAGTTACCGAACCGGTGCGATTCTGCCCGATTGTCTCGCCGCTTTGATCGCCGCCCCGGCGGTCAGTGAAATCATCCTGATCGACAATGGCAACCCGCCGACGGCCCAGGCTCTGCTCGACCGCTTGGCCCGATCCGAGCCCCGGCTGACCGTGATCCGTCCCGGTCGTAATCTCGGATTTGCCGCTGCCTGCAATCGGATCGCGGCCCAGGCCAGAAGCCAACTGCTCGCCTTCGTCAATCCGGACCTGATCGTCCCGCCCGCCACTTTCGTCGGCCTGCGGGCCCGGCTGGAGGCCGATGAGAACGTCTGGTTGTGTGGAGGTCACCTGCTGAACCTTGATGGCAGCGAACAGCGCGGGGGACGACGCGAAGTTTTGACCCCGTGGCGAGCCCTGGTTGAATTGCTGCGCCTCGACCGCCTTGCCCCCAACCATCCCCATTTCCGCCGCTTCCATCTGGTCGATCCGGTCCCGCCGGAAGGAACCTTCGCGGTTCCGGTGATCTCCGGAGCCCTGATGGCGATCCACCGCGACCGCTTCATCGCCCTCGGCGGGATGGATGAGGGGATGTTCCTCCATCTCGAAGATATTGATCTCTGCCTGAGGGTTCTTGAACAGGGGGGGCAGGTTCTCTATTGCGGTGATCTGCCGGTCTACCATCAGCGCAGTAGCAGTGATGTGGCCCGTTGGTTTGTCGAATGGCACAAAACCCGCAGTTCGATCCGCTATTTTCGCAAACATTTCACCACCACCTATCCGGGCTGGAGCCTGGACCTGATCGCGCTCTTGCTCGGCCTGCGGTTTGTCCTGGTCGCCCTCCGTGCGGTGCCTGCTGATCTCTGGCGTTGGGTCCGCCGCTGGCCGGAGGCACGGTCTTGACCCGCAGGCCGGCAGATCCATGGGTGCGGGTGGTGATCGTCACCTATAACCCCGGCGAGCGGCTGACGCGCTGTCTCGCCGCTCTGGCCGGGCAAAGTCTGGACCGGTTCGAGGTGGTGATTGTCGACAATGAATCCTCTGATGGCAGCATCGCATTTCCGCTCCCCGATGGACGGTTCTCCCGCCTTGCCGCCGGGGCCAATCTCGGCTTCGCGGCCGGGGCTAATCTCGGGAGCAGGGGGGCCACCACGCCCTGGCTGGCGACCCTCAATCCCGATACCGTGCCTGCGCCGGACTGGCTGGAGCAGTTGGAACTGGCCACTCGGGCTTACCCCAACGCGGCAGCGTTTGGGTCAACCCAATTGCGCGAACGAGCACCCGACCGCCTTGACGGCGGCGGCGATGTCTATTCGATTTTCGGCATCGCATGGCGCGGCGGCTTCGATCAGCCGGCCAGCCTGGTGACAGGGGATCAGCCGGTGTTTTCGCCCTGCGCGGCAGCGGCCCTCTATCGCCGCGATCTGTTCGGCGCCGTCGGCGGTTTTGCCGAGGATTTTTTCTGCTATCTGGAAGATGTCGACCTTGGCTTCCGCCTGCGGCAGCAAGGACACAGCATGATTCAGGTCGCCGCCGCCCGGGTGATCCATGCCGGCTCGGCCAGCACCGGCCGCCACAGTCGTTTCACCCTGTTTCACGCCACCCGCAACGGAATTTTCCTGATGGTGCGGTGCCTGCCGCTGCCGTTGCTGCTGCTGGCTATCCCCCTGTTCGTCACGGCTCAGATCGCCCTGATGACCCGGACACCACACCCGAGCGCCCGCCTCTCTGGCCTCGCGGCGGGCATGGCCGCGCTGCCTCACCTGCGACGCAGCCGTCGAGACTTACGCCGGATCAACCGGCTATCGCTCGGCGCGACCGCCAGCTTGCTCGCCTGGAATCCCCGTCATTTGCTGCGCCGGGCGATGGTTCCGCTCTCCTCTGCGGAATAGGCCACCCGGGTTTCAGCGTCGGAGTTTAAAAAAAGCGCGCAGCAAAGCCGCAGCCTCACTTTCACCCAAGCCGCCGTAATATTCCGGCCGGTGCTGACAGGTCGAACGATCAAACACCCGGCCGCCATGCTCGACTCCACCCCCCTTGGGATCATACGCCGCAAAATAAAGCCGGCGAATCCGGGCTAGGGCGATCGCTCCGGCGCACATCGGACAGGGTTCGAGCGTGACATACAGATCGCACCCTTCGAGTCGGGGCATGCCGAGACGGGCACAGGCCGCCCGCACGGCGAGGATTTCAGCATGGGCGGTCGGATCGTGCCGGGCCTCGACCTCATTGCCGGTTCGGGCCAGGATCTGCGGGCCGCGCACCACCACGGCGCCCACCGGAACCTCGCCGCGCGCGGCAGCCGCCTGCGCCTCGGCCAAAGCGATTTGCATGAAGCCGTTCATATCTTCGCTTTACCATGGCTTCGGCTGCGACGGAACGGTATAGGAAGCCGGTCTATCCCCCCATCCAGGAGTCCCGGGTTCGCGATGTCCCGTCGCCCATTTCTCGGCCTCACGCTTGATAGCGAGCCGCCCGGCGGCTTTGCCGCGACACCGTGGTATGCCTTGCGCCGCAATTATGCCGAGGCCCTGGTCGAAGCGGGGGGCGCGCCGGTCTTGTTACCGCATCATCCCGATCTGGTGGGCACCTATCTTGACCGACTCGACGGGGTGGTGATCAGCGGCGGCGCTTTTGACATTGATCCGGCCCTGTATGGCGCCCCCCGTGCGGCGGCGACACGGGAGCTCAAACCGGAGCGCACGGCTTTTGAACTAGCCTTGGTGCGAGGAGCATTGGAACGGAATCTGCCCTTGCTCGGGATCTGTGGCGGGGCGCAGGTGCTGGCGGTGGCATTGGGAGGAACTCTGATTCAGCATCTTGCCGGCGGCGTCGCGCATGAAGGCAGCGGACCCGCCGACCGGGCCGCCCATTCCGTCACCGTGGTGCCGGGCAGCCGGCTGGCGGCGATTGTCCGAGCCGAGGAGATCCAGGTCAATTCGACCCATCATCAGGCGATCGCCGCCCCGCCCCCCGGATTGGTGGTGAGTGCCCGGGCGGCCGATGGCGTGATTGAAGCAATCGAAGTCCCGGGGCAGGCGTTCTGTCTCGGGGTGCAATGGCATCCGGAATATCGGATTGGAACGGCCGACCATGCTTTGCTGGCGGCCCTGGTGGAGACGACGCGGCGATGAGTGAGACTTCTTCTTCTTCCGGCGGCGAGCGGATCGCCAAGCGGCTGGCCCGCGCCGGTTTATGTTCGCGCCGCGAAGCCGAACGCTGGATTACCGAGGGGCGAGTCAGCGTGAATGGCGAGATTCTGGATAGTCCGGCCCGACTGGTGACTCCGGGCGATTTGATCCTGGTCGATGGTCAGCCGGTGTCCGAGCCGGAACGAACCCGGCTGTGGCGCTATCACAAGCCGGCCGGGCTGGTCACCACCCATCGTGATCCGGAGGGACGGTCAACGGTTTTTGCGGCTCTTCCGGCGGATCTGCCCCGCGTAGTCTCGGTTGGCCGGCTCGATTTGAATTCGGAAGGGCTGTTGTTGCTGACCAATGACGGGGCTTTGGCGCGACGGTTGGAACTGCCTGACAATGCCTGGGTTCGCCGCTACCGGGTCCGGGTTCATGGCGAGGTCGATCCGGTGATGTTGGCGCGGCTGGAGCAGGGGATTACCGTCGAGGGGCTGGCTTATGGGCCGATCAAGGCTGTGCTCGACCGGCAGAAGGGAGCCAATGCCTGGCTGACGGTCTCGTTGCAGGAAGGCAAGAATCGCGAAATCCGCAAGGTGATGGAGCATCTTGGCTGGCCGGTGACTCGTCTGATTCGGGTGTCTTATGGGCCGTTTCAGTTGGGGACTCTGGCGGAGGGAACCGTCGAGGAAGTGCCGGGCAAGGTTCTGCGCGAGCAATTGGGCGAGGCCAAGCCGGTTTTGCGTCCCAAGACCGACTCCCGCCCGGCCGGGGAGCGGGAGAAGGCAGTGCGGTTGGGTCGTCGAGGCGGTCCAGGCGGGCGGACGGTCGCCGGCGCCGCCGAGGGAGGGAAAAAAGAGGGAGGAAAGGGGCATGCGCCTCGTCGCCGGACGCCATAGGGGGCGTCAGCTGGTCGCACCGCCGGGGCGCACCGCCCGGCCCACTGCGGACCGGGTTCGTCAGGCCCTGTTCGACATTTTGGCGCATTCCGATCTGGTCGAGTTGGCGGGCGCCAAGGTGATCGATGGGTTTGCCGGCTCTGGGGCGTTGGGGCTTGAAGCCCTGTCACGAGGGGCAGAGCGGGCGTGGTTTTTCGATCTTCATCCCGAGTCTTTGGCGGCGATTCGCGCCAATATCGCCCGTTTGGGGGAAGGGGAGCGGACCCGGGTTTTGTCGGCGGACATGACCCGTCCGCCGCCGGCGGAAGTGGCCGCTGATCTGATTTTCCTGGATCCGCCCTATCATGCCGGGTTGGCAATGCCGGCGCTGGTCGCGCTCGATGCGGCGGGGTGGATTGCGCCGACGGCGCTGGTGGTGATTGAGAGTGCCAGTGACGAGATTCTGGCGGTGCCGGAGGGGTTTGGTCTGGTGGATCAGCGCAGCCACGGGCCGGCCCGTTTGCTGTTTTTGACCAAGGGGTAAGGGGGCGGGCTCCCGCCCGCACCCGGCTGGGGCGAGACCCCAGACCCCCTTTCTTTTTACCAATAAGGCGGCAGGCGGCCCGGGAAGGACGTCGGATCCCGGTGGGCTTCTTCGCTCTGATGGGACACTTCATCGCGGAACAGCAGCAGGAAGAAGCCGCCCTGCATGCCCGACATCCAGCCGAACGACAGGAAGCAGATCACCGAAGCGTCGGTTTTAACCTCGTTGGTGACCAGGGCGGGCGCGGCACAGACCAACGCCGCCAGGATTGCCGAACCGAGGCAGAATGGAATCACCCGACGGAACCATCTCTGCTGGTCCTGGCCTTCGTGCCGTTCGGCCATGGCCGCCACGATCAGCAATGGCAGGCACAGAATTGCGAAGATGAAGGCATTCCGCCAGGCACTTGAGGGAACCATCCCTACTGAGGCGATGAACATGTACATCGGGGCAATCGAAGCCGCCCCGATCAGGGCGCCGATGAACCCGCCGACGGTCATGCGGAACATCTTGTCGAATGTCATGCTCCCTCTCCGAACCCAATCCACGCCTTACCCTCCCCGGTCGGGGGGGCACGCGATCTTCAGTTCTGCGGTGATGAGGCCGGAACGTCAATCATTTCCTGCGGAAGAACCGGCAGCCTCAGCCATTGGCCAGAATCGGAGGATCACACGTCGGCAGCGGTCGGGCCATCCGATCCAGGAACGGCATCACTCGTGTTGGAGGCAGCAGGATTTCAACCCGGGTGCCCTGGCCCGGCCGGCTGTGCAGGGTCAGCGTGCCATCATGCAAGGCACACAAGCCTGCGGCAAGCGGCAGGCCGAGGCCGGTTCCTTCAATGCCACGACTATCATTCCCGCGTCCGAACGGAGTCAGCGCCATCGTGATTTCCTCCGGACTCATGCCGGGGCCGTTGTCACGGACCTCGATCCGGCAGGATTGGTTCGGAGTCAATTGGGCCGTCATCTCAATCCGGCTCCCCGGACCGCCATATTTGACCGCGTTGGTCCCCAGATTGAGCAGAATCTGGAGCAGGCGACGGCGGTCGGCCCACAACCGCAGGCTGGGGGGATCGATCCGGGTCACGACGCTGGCCCCGCTTGCTTCGGCCTGCTGCCGGATCATGGCCGTTGCTTCACCGATCAGGCTGGCGAGATCGACCACACCGACCTCAAGTCGCAGGCTCCCGGCCTCGATCGCCGCGCCGTCGAGGAGATCATTGACCAGACCCAGCATTAAGGTTCCCGAGCGATGAATGTCGGTCAGATAATCGCGCTGTCCGGGAGTCGGAACGCCATGCAGGCCGCCAATCAGGGCTTCGGAAAAACCGAGGATGACATTCAGCGGCGAACGCAGTTCATGGGATAAAGAGGCGAGGAAAATACGGCGTCGATCAATCATCCGCTGTAATTCGCTGGTCCGCCCTTCGACCCTTTGCTCCAGATCCTGGGCCTCACCTTCCAGCCGGCGCAGCAGATACAGAATGAGCGCCATTCCCCCCAGCACCACCAGCAGGCCGAGTCCCCCGAAGGCCAGAGCCAGTCGGACCCGTTGCCACCACGGTGCCAATATCTCCGCATCGGTCATCGACACCAGGGTTGCGACGGAATAGGGATCTGCCAGCGTAAAAGTAATCGCTCGGGAGATCCCATCGACCGGCGAGACGGCAAGCATCTGGCCCTGACGGCTGTGGCCGGCATAACGCTGGAACAGAGGATGGTCGTGCAGCGACAGGCCAAGGGCCCCTGGCCAGGGCGGAGAGCGGACAAGCAACGTTCCATCCAGATTGATCAGGGCAATCGAGCCGCCCTGTTGGCGCCGGAACGTGTCATACATCCGTTCCAACGCACTGACATCCAGTCCGGCCACCAGTAACGCCACCGGGTGCGCCGGATCGGCAATCCGCCGGAGCAAGGGAATCACCCAATGGCCATTGGCCCCATGACGAACCGGCGCCGCAACCATGAGTCGGTCGGTTCCGGTCAGGCTCCGCCATTCCGCAGGAATCGGAAAGAGGTCGTGGTTGTCTGACGACAGCGGGATCACCCGGCCCTGCCGGTCAACGGCTGCGATCACCGAGAGGCAATCCTCTTCGCCAACCACATAGGTAAAACGGGAGACGACCTCCTTTGCCGCTTCAGCCGGTTGTCGTCGGTCCAGGGCCTGTTCAAGAGCGCCGAGGCCGAGATCCGCCGCCGATAACAGCCGGCGCAGATGTTCGGCGGTTAATTGGCTGGTTCGCGCCAGTCCATCAAGTTGGTCTCGCCGAGTATCCTGACAATCGCGCCACAGCCAGAGTCCAACCGCCAACCACGATGTCAAAATGACGGCAAACGACAGGGCCACAATCAGCCGCCGGGCAGATCGATATCCCAGAATCGTATCCACAATCTACCCCGACCCTTAAATCCCTTGGGAAAAATGTAAATCCCTGTCTCGCTCAGGAGCAAGGAAAACACGCAGGGGGAAGGGATCATGAGCAAAGATTGGCGAGAAACCCGCCCGATCACCGAGGAGAGCCAAACGCCATCACGCCGTCAGAAATCGCCGCACCTCCCAATCTGTTTCGCCATTTTTTAAAATGACTCGATTTTTTATAAACTTTTTTTACCATTCTTAAAAAACAGGAAGAAAAGTGTGGAAGGCTCCCTTGTACCCGGTCAGTTTCGTTAAAATAAACTGGCGCGGGAGATGTGAACCAAGTCTCCCTTACCTGGAAACCCTGACCCACAACCGGCGCTTGTCCAGAGCAACGATTATTTTAGAGAAAAAAATCCCTTATTAAGGGACAAAACCTCACAAGGACAAGGAAAGCTTCCGCCTGACCGCCGCGAAGCGGCGCCCAGGCGAAACCTTTCAGCTGAATTAGTTCAGCTTCCTTTTAAGGAACAACTTGATATTGTCATCAATAATTTGCTCAGCCCCCTGAAGCAAAGCTTCAAATAATTTAACTTCATCAGAGTTGATGTCAAGGCCACGAACCATCCGCAGCGCTTCCCACAATCTGGTTCTGGCGGATTCGAGCATGATCTCGTTTCCCGACGATACGTATTCGTTTTTCATGTCATCGTCCCGCTTAACAAAAGCCAGAAACATTCACTTCGGCAGATTGCACGGCCGCGTCAATCGATCGGGACAGGCTCTGCGCGAGTTCATCCAGACCGACAGCAATTGCCTCGCCCCGGAGAAAAATCAACGCCTCGCCGATCGATAACGCGACTTGATCGCGCTGGCCGTTTTCCGCTCTGCTCTGGGATGGGCTGCTCATGCCGCGATCCTTCCCGATTCGGGACCGATCAGGGAACGCGGGCTGATCACCGGCCCGGTCAGCCCCTTCCGCCGACGAATTTCCTCGATCGAAGCCTGAGTGACATTGACGCGGATCGGGGCCGCTGGCGGGCAACCGCCAATCGCGCGCGGCCGCCCCAGAATTTCGACATCGACCCCCGAATCAATCAGCGACCTTTTGATCAGCGGATAAGTCAGCAGAGCGATAAACCACGAGATGCCATTGCTCAGCCCGAAAGAAATCACTCCGCAGAGTAATTCACCGAGATAGCGGTCACGAGTCTGAGGATCAAGATCGTTATCGACCCCAAACCGGCTGCTTTCCCATACCGCCCAATCACTCGGCACCGTCTCCTGCTCCAGCAGATCGGGCCACAGATCCTTGATCATGTAAGGGAGAGAGGTCGGGATCAACCGGTTGACGGCGCGCACCACCCCCTGCTCGTCGCGGCGAACCACATAAGTCGCCGCCGGCGTATCATACTGGTCATACTCAAGATCTTTATAAACAGGAACAGTGTAATTCTGCCGGTCGATAAATAACTTTCGACGAAGGCGATGCTGTCCCGGCAAAGCATCCCCAAACAAGTGAGCGTTTTCCCAGGTGAAGATATCGACTGACATGGCCAACCCCCAATGCTTGACGCAAGGGAAGCAAGCCTTATTTTCACGAGATGATCATCCTAGCGAGTCTGATAGGGTCTCTGGTTAAAGCGATATTATGCCCCAACGAATACCACGGACAATTGCATTAATTCTGTTCTGAGCCTTCAATTTAGAGAAGGCGTTGGAAAGATGAAAACGGACTGTTGCTTCAGAAATATGCAGGATCGTCCCGATCTCCCAGGCGCTCTTGCCGTGGGCGGCCCATTGCAGGCATTCGCGCTCCCGCTCGGTCAGATGAGGAATTGCGGCCTGAGCACTAGCACTTTTGCGCCACAAATCGTTAAAGACAAAAAAGAATTGGGCCGAAATCAGCCGCAAATAAGGATAATGCCGGCGTAACATCAGATTGCCATGATCATCGCTGGCCATACTGATGATGAAATTATCACCATCAGGACCATGCAGAGGAATACTGATTCCATTATGCAAACCGGATTCGCATGCCTCATTCATGACTTTTTTTTCGGCGATCTCAAGCTTCTTGGCCGCGATATCATCCCAGATCACCGGCTCCCATTGCCGCTTGATCCGCGCGAAAACCGGGTCCGTTTCGATATAATTCTTCTCAAGATAGTGCCGGGTCCACGATTCCGGATAATGGTTGAGAATGATCGGGGTTGCCGTCTCTATATTATAACGATTCCGAAAAAGCAGATCGGTACTGCCCCCGGCAAAAAGGCATTTTGTGAATCCAAATCCTTCGATCGTTTTCTTGAATTGAAGAAAAAGATCTTCGGCACTTTCGATCTGGTTCGTCCGTTCTATGAAATCCGAAACGTCCACGCTGGTGTCCTTGTCTGCGGGGAGAGCGGCGTCGGTTTACAAATTTCATCACCGCGTCGGAGCCCCGGACACGATGGCTGGCGGGATCAACCGCCGGAACGATCAAGAGCAGAATTGTACCTCGCCCCGGCGTAAGGGCAACCAGATCGACGTTTTTTTCTCGTCGTGGGGAGGGAGATTGTAGCACATACCCGCCCACGGGGCATCGCCTACCGCTTGCAACCCATGAGGGATCACATCCGCCCTCGTCACCTAACGGACTATGCCGGGTATGGCTGAAAGAACGCCATACCCGGCCTAAGATCCTGAAAAGAAAGCAGAGGTCTGGAGGCGCAGCCTCCAGGCGGGGCCGGGGCAGCCGCCCCGGACTTTAACCGATCAGCCCGTGCGTGGGCGAAGACGGCTCAGCATAACTCTTGCGCGGCATCCGACCGGCGCGGAATGACAAACGCCCCGCCGCAATGGCCTGCTTCATCGCCCGGGCCATCAGGATCGGATCACGGGCATGAGCGATGGCCGTGTTCAGCAACACCCCGTCACACCCCAGCTCCATCGCAATCGCCGCGTCAGAGGCTGCGCCAACCCCGGCATCCACCAACACCGGAACGGACACGCTGTCCTTGATGATCTGAATCGTGGTCGGATTGAGAATCCCCAGCCCCGAACCGATCAGGGATCCCAGCGGCATAATCGCGACACAACCGAGATCGGCCAGCATCCGCGCCTGAATCGGATCATCGGAACAGTAAACCATCACCTCGAACCCGTCTTTGACCAGCACCTCGGCCGCCCGCAGAGTCTCGGGCATATTCGGATAAAGGGTGGTCTGATCGCCCAGCACCTCCAGCTTGACCAGCGACCAGCCGCCCGCCTCACGGGCCAGACGCAGAGTCCGCACCGCCTCCTCAGCGGTGTAACAGCCAGCCGTATTGGGCAGAAAGGTGTACTTCTGCGGGCTGACATAATCGACCAGCATCGGCTGCGACGGATCGGTCAGATTGACCCGACGCACCGCGACGGTCACGATCTCGGCGCCGCTGGCCTCGATCGCCCGGGCCGTTTCCTCAAAATCCTTGTACTTCCCGGTCCCGACCAACAGCCGCGAGGAAAAACGGCGGCCGGCGATCACCAGAGGATCCTCCTCCGCCTCGCTCTGACAGCCACCGCCGATGAAGGCGACGATTTCGACCTTGTCGCCCTCGGCAAGCAGAGTGGCGTCATAGGCTGATTTGGGAACGATTTCGAGATTGCACTCAACCGCCACCTTGGCACGGTCGATGCCCATCTGGCGGAGAAGTTCGGCAACGCTGGCCGGGCCGACCAGATGGCGCGGCTCGCCGTTGAGAATCAGCTTCATGGGGGGACTCGTTGTCGCAAAAGAGATCAGGGAAACACAGTATGAAACGCTCGCCGTCGTCTTTCAACCCGCCGGGATCGGCCGACGCCTCGCCAGACCGATCGGTGCCGGGGAGATGACACGGAGCTCAATCTGCGGTAACACTTCGGCTCCGATTCAACACGGAGCAGGCATGGCCGACCTTGATGCACTGGACGTGGTGATCCTGGCCGGAGGCTTGGGAACCCGGATCCGTGGTGTATTGGGCGATCTGCCCAAAGTCCTTGCCCCGATTAACCACCGGCCGTTTCTTGATCATCTGCTCGACCACCTCGCCAGCCTGGGAATCGGGCGGGCGATCTTGGCCTTGGGCGTCGGGGCCGATCGGGTGCTGGCGCACCTTGCCGCCACCTCTCCCCCCCTACCGCTGATCAGCGTGGTCGAATCCGCTCCGCTCGGCACCGCAGGAGCGGTGCGGTTGGCCGCAGCGCTGAGCATGTCCGATCCGGTGCTGGTGCTGAATGGCGACACTTGGCTGGAGGCTGATTACGCTGCCTTCCTGGCGGCCCATCGCGCCGGAGGCCACCTCGGCTCCCTGCTGTGTGTCGAAGTCGACGATGTCTCGCGTTACGGCCGGATTGACACCGATGCCAGCGGGAGCGTGATCCGTTTTGTCGAAAAAGACCCGGCCGCTCACGGCCCCGGCCTGATCAATGGCGGCGCCTTGCTACTCTCCCGCGCCGGACTGGCCGCCCTCGCCGCCGCCACCGGCCCCTCGCTTGAACGCGATTTTCTCGCCACACTTCCCCCCGGCAGCCTGCTCGCCGCCCGAGTTCCGGTGGCCCGTTTCATCGATATCGGGACCCCCGACAGCCTCGCCCGGGCCGGGACCCTGTTGCCAGGAGAGCCGGAATGATCATCAGCCGGACCCCTTACCGCGTTTCCCTGTTCGGGGGCGGCACCGATTATCCCAAATGGTTCCGGCAGCATGGCGGCGCCGTCCTCGGCTTCGCCATCAACAAATATTGCTATATCAGCCTGCGCTCCCTGCCGCCTTTTTTTGAACATCGACACCGTATCGTCTATTCCCGGATCGAACTGGTGGAGGCGATCGAGGAGATTCAACACCCCTCGGTGCGGGCGGTGCTGGGCGAGATGCAGATCTCCCAGGGCATCGAAATCCAGCATCAGGGCGATTTACCCGCCCGCTCCGGCCTGGGCTCCAGTTCCTCCTTCACGGTCGGCCTGCTGAATGCGCTCTGGGCCCAAAATGGCCGGATGGCCACCAAAGCGGCCCTCGCCACCGAGGCGATCCGGATCGAACAGGAGGTAATCCGCGAGAATGTCGGCTCGCAGGATCAGATCTGGGCTGCCTATGGCGGGATGAACCGGATCGAATTCAATCCCGACGGCAGTTTTGCGGTTCATCCGGTGGTGCTGCCACAAGGCCGCCGCCGCGCGCTGATGGAATCGCTGATGCTGGTCTTTTCCGGCTTCTCCCGCTTCGCCGACCGTCTGGCCGCCCAGCAGATCGCCAATATGGATCAGCGCGAGGCCCATCTGCATGCCCTGCGGGGTCTGGTCGATGACGCCCTCGCGATTTTGCAGGATCCGGCGCGGCCGATCGCGGAAATTGGCGAATTGCTCCATCATTCCTGGATGCTCAAGCGGGATCTGGCGGACTCGATCACCTCGCCGAGCATTGATGCGATCTATCAGACGGCGCGCGACGCCGGGGCGATCGGGGGCAAATTGCTCGGAGCCGGGGGCGGAGGATTCATGCTGTTTTTTGTCCCACCCGAGCGTCAGGCGGCGGTGCGCGAGCGGCTGCGAGACCTGATTCACGTCGGATTCGATATTGATCCGGTGGGAAGTCGGATTGTCGTCTACGAACCGGACGATTTCGAACATCCGTGAGGGTCGGTGAGGTCAGCCCTCTGGGGGCGTAGACCGCCCCCATCATGAAAATGCGAATTACTTGCAAATAGGAAAAAGGGGAGCTACTCTGCCGGATATCGACGTTCCGTAAGGAGGAGGTTCCGGTGGACCGGAGGAATGACGAATCCGCTGAAGACTGTGACCTGTGTGGCCGCTGCATCTTATTCGTCGGGGGACGCGGCGTGCAGGTGGCGCATTTGCGACGACTGGTGGAAGCCCGCAACGGCACCCTGGCCTACCACGATGGGGGCTTCGAGGATGGCATCAACCGGTTGGGGCGGATGATCGCTCAGGCGGACACCGTGATGTTCCCCGTCGATTGCATCAGCCACAACGCCCACGATCAAATCAAGAAAGCCTGCCGACGCACCGCGACTCCGTTTGTGCCAGTGCGGAGTCACGGCCTGGGCGCTTTTCGTCAGGCGCTCGACGCCCTGCCCGGTGCGGCAGCGTCGTGATCTGTCCCCCCTTTCGACCCGTGAGGATCCGATGACTGTCACTCTTGTTTATGGCACTGAATCCGGCACCACCGAGAAGATCGCCCGCTGGATCGGCAATCCCTTGTTGGCCCGACTGGTTCCGGTGGCCCGGGCCACGCCGACTGATTTCGAAGGCTGCGATCTGCTGGTCCTGGGCGCACCGACCTATGGTCTCGGCGATCTGTCAACCGATTGGGAAAAAGGGATCGCCCGTCTGCGCGAGGCTGATCTCAACGGGCGCACCGTCGCTTTGTTCGGAACCGGGGATCAAATGACCTACGCCGACAGTTTCGTCGATGCGATGGGGACCCTGTATGACGAAGTAACGGCGCGCGGCGCGCGAGTGGTTGGGGCCACTCCGACCGATGGGTATGATTTCATTGCCTCGCGCGCGGTACGGGAGGGGCAGTTCGTCGGACTGGCCCTTGATGAGGACAATCAGGCGGCGCAGACCGAAAGCCGGATTGTCCGCTGGCTGGAGGGATTGCGGTGACGACGAGTCAGACTCTGCTCTTTCACCATCTCTATGAGATCCGCAAGGGGGTGCGTCAGTTGGTGATGCTGACCCTACCGATCGAGGAGATGCCGACCATTGTCGCCCGGCTCAATCTCGATTCGGTGGCCTATTTTCTCCAGCCGGTTGGGGCGACCAAGGCCAATTTGTTTTTCGGGCGGGGGTTCTGGGTGGAGACCGCCCGGCGAATCGTGCGGAAGCCGTTGGCCCAGCTCTCACCGGAGGAGGATTTCATTCTCGGCACGCTGCTCGGGTATGACCGCGAGCAGCAATGCCAGCGTTATCTGGTCCAATCGAACCGGGTGGCGCCCTTTGCCATCGCCGCAGAGTAAGGGATCGTGGGGCTGACGCCCCACATTCCTTTTTTTAGCTGTTGAAGCGCAACGGCTGTCCGTCCGGGCTGCCGAGCAATTCCCCGTCGCGCATGATCACCCGGCCGCGCAGCACGGTTGCGACCGGCCAGCCGGTCACCCGTTTGCCATCGAACGGGGTCCAGCCGCAGCGGCTGGCGATCTGATCATTGCCGATCACCCGCTGGGTTTTCAGATCGACCACGGTGAAATCGGCATCATAGCCGACCGCAATCCGCCCTTTGCCGATCAGGCCGAACAAGCGGGCCGGGCCGGCGCTGGTCAGATCGGCCAGCCGTTCCAGGCTGAGTCGGCCGGCGGCGAGATGGTCGAGCATCAGCGGCACCAGGGTTTGCACCCCCGGCATGCCGGAGGGGCTGGCGGGATAAGGCTGGGCTTTTTCGCTGCGCAAATGGGGAGCGTGGTCAGAGCCAAGGCTGTCGACCACCCCGTTGGTGATGGCGGCCCACAAAGCGTCCCGGGCGTGAGACTCGCGGATCGGCGGGTTCATCTGCGCCAGGGTGCCGAGTCGCTCATAGCATTCCGGCGCGCTGAGGGTCAGGTGCTGCGGGGTGACTTCGACCGAGGCCCAATCCTTATGGTCAGCCAGGAAGGCCACTTCCTCGGCGGTGGTGACATGGAGGATATGGACCCGTCGTTTGGCCTGTTCGGCCAGTCGGACCAAGCGGCGGGTGGCGATCAGGGCAGCTTCGGCGTCACGCCAGTGCGGATGGGCGCGGGGATGGCCTTCGGCTTCGGCCAGGGGGCGCCGCTGGCACAGCCGGCTTTCATCTTCGCAATGGGCGGCGATCCGGCGGGTTCCGGTGGCCAGCAGAGCGGCGAGGCCGGCATCGTCTTCGAGCAGCAGCGAGCCGGTACTCGATCCCATGAACAGTTTGATCCCGGCACAGCCCGGTAATTTTTCCCATTCGGCGAGGTGGGGCAGGCCTTCGGCGGTGGCGCCGAGGAAGAAGCCATGATCGACCCATGAGCGGCCCGCCGCCCGGGTCAGTTTATCGGCCAGGGTTTCCGGGGTCGTGGTTGGGGGTTTGGTATTGGGCATTTCGAACACCGCCACCACCCCGCCCAGGGCGGCCGCCGCGCTGCCGGTGGCGAGGTCTTCTTTGGCTTCGGCTCCGGGTTCGCGGAAATGCACGTGGCTGTCGATGATCCCCGGCAGCACGGTCAGGCCGCTTAGGTCGATCTCATCGGCGGCCACCGCGCCGAACAGGTCGCCCAGGGCAGCAATCCGCCCGTCGCGCACGCCAACGTCAGTGTGCACCACGCCGGCGGGGGTGACCAAAGTGCCGTGGCGCAGGATCAGATCAAAGGGAAGGGACATCCTTGCGGCTCCTAAAAGATGTCGGGCTGCCGCCCGAACCCGCCCGGGGCGATCCCCCGGACCCCCTTTGATTTCAAGGGGGGGCGGTAGGCCGTTAGAGATCGGCCAGAGTTTCGAAGACGGTGCCGTCGCTGCGATGTCCCAGGATATGCGCCCGATGCCATAACGCATAGAACAGCAAGGTCCAGCGCGCGAAGCCGGTCGCCGGATCTGTCGCTGCGAACAGCGTCTCGACCGTTCCCGGGCGACAAATTTCCGCGATTCCCGGCTGACGCGCCAATAGCGGCCCCAATTCAGGGTGACGGCCGATCCATTCTCCCACCGGCACGGTGAAGCCCCGCTTGGGGGCAAAGGGCTGCGCCGCCGGCAAAGCCCGCTCCAGCCAGCGCCGCAACAGCCATTTCCCCAGGCCGCGCCGCAGCTTGACCCGATCGGGCAGCGTAAAGGCAAAATCGGCCAGCACGGGATCCAGCAACGGCACCCGTCCCTCGATTCCATGGGCCATCAAGCAGCGGTCTGCCTTGGTCAGCAGATCATGGGCCAGCCAATCGGCACAATCCGCCGCCTGGGCCGCTTGAAGCCGGGTCCGACCGGGCGCAACGGCCGCGCAGGTGGCGGCGAAACGGTCGCGCCAGCCCGCCGTGACCCCGTCGCGCAGCACGTCGAGGCGATCAAAGGTACCGGTGCGGCGCGGCGGACGGCGGAACGGCCACGGCCGCAGCGCGGTGCGGTATCGGCCATAACCGGCGAACAATTCGTCGCCCCCCTCGCCGGACAGGATCACTTTGACCGATTTCCGCGCCTCGGCCGCCAGTTTCCAGGTTGGCAGGCAAGCATAATCCGCCGCCGGATCGTCCATTGCCCGGGCAATCGCTGGCAATAACTGCCACAGATCGGCCTCGGTCACCGCAACCTCGACGCAGGTTGCCCCGGTTGCCGTGGCCAGGGCACGGGCGTGCGCCCGTTCATCGCGGGCGCCGCTGTCGGGAAAGCCGGCGGTGAAGGCCAGTACCCCGCGCGGATTGAGCCGAGCCATCAAGGCGAGGACCGTCGCGGAATCGATCCCCCCCGACAGGAACATCCCATAGGGCACGTCGGCGCGCTGGTGCAGATCGACCGCCTCGGTCAGCAGCGGATCCAGCCGGGCGAGCAGATCCTCTTCCGATCCGCTGGCTAGAGGAGAACCAGCGGGCAAGGCCGGACGGTGGCGGCGCTCGATGATCCGGCCGCGTTCGATCACCAGGGTTTCGCCCGGGGCGACCCGATGAATTCCGGCCAGCAGGGTTTCCGCGCCGCAGGTGAACTGCATTTGCAGCAATTCGGCCCGGGCCTGGGCTTCCAGCGCCGGGGCGACCAATCCGGCCGCCAGCAAGGCCGCCGGTTCGGAGGCAAAGGCCAAGCCCCACCGGCCTTCGGCATAGTAAAGCGGCTTGATCCCGAACGGGTCACGCGCCAGCACCACGCGTCCACTGGCGCGATGGTGAATCGCCAGCGCGTACATTCCGCGCAGGTGATTGACGAAATCCAGCCCATGCCGGCGGAACAGATGCAGCGGCACTTCGCAATCCGAGCCGGTGGCGAAGCTCTGGTCCGGCAAAGCGGCCCGCAATTCACGATAATTATAGATCTCGCCATTCGCGACAATGGCATTGCCCTCGGCATCGAGAATCGGCTGTCGTCCGCCGGCGAGGTCGATGATCGACAGCCGGTTCTGGATCAGGCCGATTCCCCCGACAACATGACGGCCGCGCCCGTCGGGGCCACGATGGGCCAGCGCCTCGGCCAGCCGATCGAGCACGAGCGGATCTGGCGGGCTGTCATCACGGCTGATCAGACCAGCGATACCGCACATCAGCCGGTAATCCGGGCGAAGAAAGCCTGATAGCGCGCCACCACCGCCGCCTCGGTGAACTGGGCTTCGAAGGCGGAGCGGCCGGCAGCGGCAATCCGCGCCGCGCGGCCAGGATCAGACAGCAAAGCAGCGATCGCCGCCGCCAGGGAGGCCGGATCTTCGGTCGGGGTCAGCAGGCCGGTTTCGCCAGGGCGGATCAGTTCGCGCGGTCCCTGAGCGGCGGCGGCGATCACCGGTCGGGCCGAGGCCCAGGCTTCCAGCACAACATTGCCGAGCGGTTCATGACGCGACGGGCAGACGAACAGATCGGCACTGGCCAACAGACGGGGGGCATCGTCGCGCCAGCCGAGAAAACGGACCCGGTTAGCAAGACCGAGCTGTTCCGCCAGGGTGGCCAGTTCGGCCCGCAACGGCCCTTCCCCCGCCAGCCACAGCACCGCCTCATCAAGACAGGCCAGCGCCCGCAGCAGCAGATCAAAGCCTTTATTGGGATGGAGCCGTCCCAGCGCCACCAGCAGCGGCACCCCCTCCGGCGTGTCAAAAGCATGACGGGGCATGGGAACGACCGGGCCGGGATCGTCGGCGAAATTGGGCAGGTAATCCACCCGCTCCGCCGGCCAGCCCTGTTCGATGATCCAGCGGCGCAGATCGCGAGTATTGGCGATCAGATGGTCGCAGGTACGATAATATTTGAGGTCGTAATAGCCGCCCAGCCTACCAACCCGGACGTAGGGGCCAGACGGCAGGATCCGGGCCGCCCGATTCATCCAGCCCAGGATCACCTCCGGGCGAAAGCCTTTGGCCAGGGCGGCCAATCCCCAGCCGGTGGCCAGATCGAGCCGGCCGCCGAAGCGTAATTCGGTGACGGTCAGGCCGCGCTCACGCAGGCGGGCGGCGCGGCCGGGATCCCGCCGGATTGCGAGATGTTGCTCCAATCCGACCCGGGCCAGGGCCGGGGCCAACCGTTCAAAAAAGGCCTCGGCGCCGCCCTGGGGGGCTCCGGCCATCACTTGCAGCAGGCGGGTCACGTCAGCCAGCCTTCCAGCGCCCCAGCGGCATTGTCCCAATCAAGCCGGCGGAAGCGGGCGCGGGCTTCGGTGCCGAGCAGGGCGCGGGTATCAGGATGAGTCAGCAGCAGGGCGGCGAGATTGGCAAAGGACTCATCGTCGGGGGCCAGATAGCCGGTTACCCCATTGGTGATTCGCTCCGCCGCCACCCCAACCGGCCGGGCCACGGCCGGGCAGCCGCTGGCCTGACTGTCGATCAGGGTATAGGCCCCCATGTCGTCAGGATGGCCGGGATAAAGATGGACGCTGGCCCCGGCATAGAGCCCGGCCATTCCGGCCTCTCCCATCGGCCGGACGATCCGCACCCCATCTTCGCGGGCGTCGAGGGCCTGGGTTGCCACCGGATGCAGGGCGGGATCGATCGCGCCGCCGCTTTCGGCCCGGGCCAGCAGCGCCGAACACAGCACCAGTTCCGATCCCGGCGCCGCCGGGCGGATCTGCTCGCGCCAGAGCGTCAGCAGCGAATCGAGCCCGTGCGCCGGGTGAGTCGTGACCAGGGCGTAAGGCGGTTGGGCCGGGGGAATCGTCACGCTCCGGTAGGGGGGGGCCACCGCCATCGGCAGCAGGGCCGCGCTCAGGCCCCGCCGGTCAAACCCGGCCTGGGCCTCGGCAATCAGCAGCAGGAACGGACTGTAACGATCCAGGGCGGCCCGAACGTCGGGGCGGTTCAGGCGGCGCGGTGGGGCGGTCAGCCACAGCACCCGTCGCCCGACATGACGGACAAAATCGAGCCGCTCCGGACGGCGATAGGCAATCAGCCAATCCGTCCGCGACGGTCGGCGGCCGTCGAGTGGCTCCCAGCGCACGCCATTGACGGTCAGGCCGTAAGGCGAGGCGTTGAAGGCTTCAACCGTGTGGCCCCGCCGGGCCAGCGCCTCGGCCAGGGCCGCGAACGCCCGCTCTGCCCCGCCCAACGGGCGGGTGGCGGAACTCAGGCCGTCGAAAGCGACGGAATCATCGACCAGGGTAATGTGCATGGGTTTCCTTTATAAGACCGGGCGATGGGCTTGTCATCCCGGCCGCTTTGCGCCACCTTTTCCGTCACAAACAGGCCCCAAACGCGGCGCCTGCGACAGCCGGCTCTGGGGCCTAGCCCGGCAGCGGAGGACAGATGACGAAAAAATGGTTCACCCGTCTCGATCATCGGGCGGTGCTGGCGTTGGGCGGTGCGGACGTCCGTTCCTTCCTGCAGGGACTGACCAGCAATGACGTCACCCGGCTGACCCCGGATCGGGCGCTGTTCGCGGCTCTACTGACCCCTCAGGGGAAGTTCCTGCACGATCTGTTCCTCATTGAGGACGGGGCGGACGGGGTGCTGATCGAGACCGAAGCCGCCCGTTGCCAGGATCTGGCCCGGAAGCTGACCCTGCACCGGCTGCGGGCGAAGGTGACGATCGAGCCGGCCCCCCAGTGGGAAGTCTATGCCGCCTGGGGCGAAGACTCGCTGCCCGCGCTGGGGCTGGGCGACACCGCCGGGGCCACCATTGCTTTCGGCGGCGGGCTGGCGGTGGCCGATCCCCGTCTGAGCACGGCCGGCGCCCGTTTGCTGCTGCCGCAAGGCGGCGCGGCGGCCCTGGAAGCGGCCGGCTTTGTCGCGGCCGATTTTGCCGCCTGGGACCGGTTCCGTCTGAGCCTCGGCCTGCCTGATGGCAGCCGCGATATCGAACCGGAGAAGGGATTGCTGCTCGAAGCCGGCCATGAGGAACTGAACGGGGTCGATTTTGACAAGGGCTGTTACCTGGGGCAGGAACTGACCGCCCGCACCCGGTACCGTGGCCTGATCCGCAAACGACTGATACCGGTGACGATTGCCGGTCCAACCCCGGCCCCCGGGACTCCGATCCTCTTCGGCGAAACCGAGGCGGGAGAGATGCGCTCCAGCCAGGGCGATCTGGGTCTGGCTCTGATCCGGCTGGAGGCATTTCAGGCTTCGGGCGGACAGGGATTGCGGTGCGGCGAGGCCACCCTGACCGCGTCCCGGCCGGACTGGGCCCGCTTCCCTGAAGCCGGCTGAGGTTACGGTTACCATCCGTTACCGGAAAGCAACCGACAGGAGGACGGCCCCCGGGGTATAAAGGAACCATGGAGCCCGGACCTCATATCCTCGTGGTCGATGATGACCAGGAAATTCGTGACCTGCTGGCGCGCTTTCTCGCCCGTCATGGTCTGCGTGTCACCACCGCCCGTGACGGAATCGAGATGGCGCGTCTGCTCGATGAGCGGCGGATCGATCTGATCGTCCTCGATCTGATGTTGCCGGGCGAGGACGGGCTGGTGTTGACCCGCCGCTTGCGGGAAACCCGGCCTACCTTGCCGATCGTGATGTTGACGGCGATGGGCGAGGATACCGACCGGATCGTCGGGCTCGAAATGGGGGCCGACGATTACGTCGCCAAACCGTTCAATCCGCGTGAATTATTGGCCCGGATCAAAGCGGTGTTGCGCCGGGCTCAGAGCGGCGGCGAAGAGATGGCCTCGCCGGTTGCGGGCGGCGGGGCGGTCCGGCTTGGGTTCGATGGGTGGATTCTCGATCTCGCCACGCGCGACCTGTTATCGCCGGACGGGGTGATGATCGGCCTGTCTGCCGGGGAATTCGGCCTGCTCCAGGTGTTCGTTGAACATCCCCGCCGGGTGCTGTCGCGCGATCAGTTGCTCGATTATGCCCGGGGCCGGACGGCAACCCCGTTCGATCGGTCGATTGATATCCAGGTCAGCCGGCTGCGCCGCCGCCTGGGCGACGATGCCAAGGATCCGCAATTGATCAAGACCGTGCGCGGCGGTGGCTATCTGTTCACGGCCCAGGTCGAGCGCGCATGAGGCGTCAGCGAGGCTGCCTGTTCCGCCTGCCCTGGCCGGACAGTGTGGTGGGACGAACCGCGTTGGTGCTGGTTTCGGCCCTGTTGCTGACCACTGGGGTCTCGGTGGTGCTGTTCGAAAATCAGCGTCAGCAGGCGCTGGAAGCGATCGGCGGGCGGAATGCTGCGGAACGGGTGGCCGCGTTGGTCAGTCTGGTCGAGCAGACCCAACTCGAATCCCGTCAAGCGATGTTGCATCGTCTGGATACCCCGCGCTTCCGCGTTGGCTGGGGCGAGCAGCCGGTGGTGATCGAGGATGAGGGATTTGGCTTTGCCGCTTTCGTCCGCGCCACTCTGCGCACGGGACTTGAAGGACGCGAGATCCGGGTTTCGACCCGGCTTGGCCAGATCGGAGGCCCGGCGACCGGTTTGTTCGGACGTCCACCGTCCGGGGGAGGCCCACCCGATCGCTTTGGCCGGGATGAGGGCGGTGGCCCGCCCCATCCATTTGGCCCGCCGCCACCAGATGCCCTCCCGCTTGGCCCACCGCCGAATGGAGGACCGCCGCCGGGCGAAGGGAGTGGCCCTCCGCCCAACCTCAAACCCCCACCGACGCACCGGCTAATCGGGCCGGCGTTGCGAATCTCGGTTCGTTTATCGGATCAGAGCTGGCTGAACGTGCTGGCCCCGCTTGACCCGGGCGACCCGTTGTGGCGTCCCCGTTTTGTTGCACCCTTGCTGTTCGGACTGGTGCTGTTGACGTTGGCCGCCCTGGTGGCGGTGCGGCGCGCCACCCTGCCCTTTGCCACCTTTGCCGCTGCGGCGGAACGGCTTGGGGTCGATGTCAACGCCCCGCCGATGCCGGAAAGCGGCCCGCGTGAGGTCCGCCGGGCCGCGCATGCGTTCAATGTGATGCAGGACCGGATTGTCCGCTTTGTTCAGGATCGGACCCAGATGCTGGCAGCGATCAGCCACGATCTGAAAACCCCGATTACCCGGTTGCGGCTGCGAGCTGAATTCATCGACGATGATGATCAGCGGGGCCGGATGCTGGCCGATCTTGATGAAATGGAACAGATGATTGCCGCCACCCTGGCTTTTGCCCGCGACGATGCCGCCAGCGAGCCTCGGCTCAAGCTTGATCTGGCGGCGATGGTCCAGGGAATGGTCGAGGATATGCAGGACCTTGGCGCAGAGTGCTCCTATGACGGTCCTGAAGCTCTGGTGATCAAAGGCCGCCCGGTCGCACTGAAACGGGCGATCAGCAATCTGATCGATAATGCGGTCAAATATGGGGGCGGGGCGCGGGTTGGGCTGGCCGAACGAGAGGGCGTGGTCCGATTGATCATCGATGATGATGGCCCGGGGATTCCCGAAGCGGCCTTTGAACGGGTGTTCGCCCCCTTCGTGCGCCTGGAAACTTCACGCTCACGCACCACCGGCGGAACGGGCCTTGGCTTGGCCGTCGCCCGGGCAGCGGCTTTGGCCCATGGTGGAGCGATCGCTTTGGCCAATCGGCCCGGGGGCGGCCTGCGTGTCACCTTTACCTTGCCGTGTGGGTGAGACAAAGGCGGGGCTGCCGCCCCGGCCCCGCTCGGGGAGCATGCTCCCCGAACCCCTTTTTTTTCGAAAAAAAGGGGGTCCGGGGCATCGCCCCGGCGGGTTCGGGCAGAGCCCGACCAGAAGTGACTACTCTCGGCCCTAAAGAGCCGAGCTTCGGTGCCTCACGGCCCTCTTTTCCTGTTTCCGACCGCTCACGCGGTTCGATTCACAGGCCAACCCCGGACGTCCTCCGGTTTTGAGTCCGAGACTCAGAATATTCTTGGCGGCATTGAGATCGGC
>Ga0209373_10000827_pt1 | contig 42788 bp, 42 predicted proteins | sample Higcelweek5metaG_FD_187173 | JGI IMG/M metagenome (GOLD analysis project Ga0209373, IMG submission 187173) | Freshwater pond sediment microbial communities from the University of Edinburgh, under environmental carbon perturbations - High... | ecosystem: Environmental > Aquatic > Freshwater >... | reverse complement strand
TGCTCCCACTCCAAATCTGTATATGTTTTTGCATAATATGCTTTTTTCTTATACAGATATTATATCATAAAAATGCTAAAATGTCCAGTGTTTATGCCACTTTTTGAACTTTTTAAGGAAAGCCTACTTAACTTCTTTTTATAAAATTAATTTTATATCTTTCCAGTTTCCTTCATAATCCTGCCACGGTTTGAAATGCTCATTCATTAGTCCTTGCCAATCTTTTGGAGTATTACTTGTATTCAGCCTGCCCTTATAGTTTTCCGAATCAAGCTCAGTGGGGTTTTCCGTATACATTAATATCGTATTTCCGCTTATATAAATTGAGCCGTATTTGTCACCGTCGCAAGGCTTTTCCTCCTGATATTGATAGTGATAAAAAATATAGCTTGAAACCATATCCTCCTTGAGCCGATTAACTCTGAGCAAAGGCTTTTTATCAGTTATTTTTCTTTTCCAATGCTCGTCGCTAAGCGGTCTGGAATAATGAAAAATTTCCATCATTCTAAACCATTTTTCACCGTTTGGAAATGCTATCAAATCAGCGCTTACAACATCTTCGGGCTTAATATTATCCTGCTTTGTTTCATAATACAGGAATATCTTATCTTCAAAAATTGCCGCTGATAACGTTTCAACCAAATCATAATTTATAACTTTTATTTCTTCTGATTTGTAAAAGCCTTGAAACATATATCTGTAAATCATAATATCCCCCTCTCCTATTTTGGATCAACCTCATCTATAGTGAGCTCATATCTTAAATTCTCAGCGCATTTGCCGTCCGGTGTTTTGAAAACAGGCATAATGGAAATGTCCTCACCATTTGATTTCGCGTAAATCACTAACCTGTTAAGCCCTTTATTTAGTACAACATCAATCCCGGCCTTTTCCCCGTTTACCCATACCTTAAGTTCGCTGTTTGAGGGTATTTCAAGCTTATAATTTTCGTACAAATCTTCTCCTGTTTTATATACAAAACAGGTAAGAAAATACGATAAAGCTGCGCTGTCCGAAATATTAATAAGCCCGGTGCTCCTATCCTTTTCCACTTTTTTCATCCAGCCGTATAAGCCTTCCCCAAGATTATTTAAGGAATACTCTTTATCAGTAAAATAGGCTTCTTCTTTATCATAATCGTGATAAGCATTATAAGGCAGCGTCATAAAATAATCAACTGAAAAATCCTTGTCACTTTTTTCGTAAGAAAAAGCATTCCCATTAACAAATACGCCTAAATTAGAAAATAATCTCGAATAAAATCTTATGCTTTTTTCATTGTCCGTATCAGTAACGATTTGAGAAATCAATACTGTTCCCTTACCGTTTTTTACACTTACAAAGTAATTTTCAGGCTCTTTCTTTTGCTCTATGTTCATATTGACAAGGGCAATCCTTGAATATTCGGCATCATATTTGTTAATATAATAATCATACCAAGGCTCCCCAGTTACATTTTTAAGAATCGACTTACTTCCTCCAACTTTTACGGAGTTTTCACATATAATTTTATTTTCTACCATGCGGGGTGATAAATTAGGCTTATCAAAACCATATAAGTCGCATACTGAAACTCCGTTAATACTAGAGTCATCGCAGACCTTTTTCAGTTGATATGTAGATTCATTTTTAATTTCCGCCTTTTGACCTGTTAATCTTTCAAGCTTATCTTTATCTGTTTTAGAAACAGGCAGAACCACAAGGCATCCTCCGCAATTTACATATTCCCGCAATAAATCCGCTTGTGTTTCGCTAACAGATTTCAGGTCGGCAATAATTATATTATATTTATTAAAATTTCCACTTGCAATTTCATATTCCATACCCAAATATTTTATAAAATCAACATGATTAACAACTCCGACAGAGGAGCTCGATTTTTTCTCAAATGAGTATACATACTCTATCATATTTCTGAGAAGCAGACAAGCTTGAGGCACATTATAATAATTTTCGGTTATTTCCAGTTGATTGAAAATAATAGTTCCCTTTTTGTAACCATATTCAAACAAAGGAGTCCATAAATCTCCGCCGTCTCCGAAATCACCAGCGCTGCATTCAAGAAGCAGATTAATATCACCTTTTGTAGGCTTCACAAAGCATTGCTCGATAATAGAATCCGGCCTTTCTTCCGTCACATCCTGTTTCCAGAATATAAAATCATCATCGGATAAACCGTTTAAAATTTTGTGATTGCTGTCACTCATATGCGCGCTGAAAAATGATTTCTTTTGCAAATACAAATCTCCGACAGCAAAATTATCCTGTTCAAGCTGAATTACAGCTCCTCCGTTTTCTGTAAATTGTTTTAAAATACTTTGAAATATTTTTATATCTCCATCAAAGTATTTGCCTATAATAAGCACGTCAAATTCATTAATTTTGCTATAATCGGTTATTCTCTCGCAATCGGTCAAATTACTTATGATTTCAAAGCTTTCATCGCCGCCGATATAAGCCGTTTTTTTATAAGATTTTATCTTCTGTATTTTCAAATCAGAAGGATATATTTTATATTCCTTTATATATTTCTTTACTAATTTGTCCGCATGAAAAAGCCGTGTTTCAAGAGATATTTGCTTTATATCACAAACCATTGGCGCAGCAAATTTGATAGTTTTTAATAATCTTTCTCCGGCTTTTTGAGAAAACCTTTGCTTATCCGAAAAAATAATTTCTTCTCCTAAACAAACATCAAATTCAAGCAAACAATCTTGATCTTTTCTTGTATCATTATACACATCAAAATTTCTTATAATTTGCTGGTCGTCGTAAAATGAAGTGTTATATTCCCTATTTATAATTGTTACAGGCTCGAAAGCTTCTTTTAAATACTTCATTGAAACATTGGGAATATACATGGGATAATCCGCAAGCTGCCCGTTATTAATGGTCAGAGAATTTTTTCGGATTATCCGCTTTGGAGTTATAACGTCTTCATTCGGCATGCTTTTCATCATATAATGAGCAAAATTAAACGTCGATATTCCGGAAACATCATATCTGCGGGCATATTCAGCGGTGAGCTTTTCTTTAATTGCAATTCCCGCCGAGCAATCCGCTACACTTTCATATGCGCTAAGCCCGATGTACGCGCTGCTGTTTTGAGGGCAAATATACCACCATCCTCCATGTTCACCGATAATAAGAGGTTTATCCCTTTCCCATTGCTCAATAGTGCCGTCAATATTATAGTGCAGGCTGTAAATCTGTGTATTTTCTTTTGAAATCAAACGATTATCACCCTCGATATATACAGGTCTTGTATAATCAAGTTCATTCGTTATATTTATCATTTCGGGTATATATTTCTTATATTCATCACGTCCGTCAACCCATCGCATTTCATTTTGCAGACTCCATATAATTATGCTTGGGTGATTTCTGTCACGTTTTACAAGGCGTTTTATATGATTTTCGCAATTCTCAATAAAAACAGGGCTTGCGGCGTCCATTGATTTTGCCGAGCCGTATATCGCTGTTTCGTCCACAATCAGCATACCAAGCTCATCCGCGGCTTCAAGATAAATTTCGGGGTACGGCTCGGCGTGAAGCCTTATATAATTAACGCCGTTTTCCTTACACATTTTATACCAGTTTTCAGCATATTCCCTGGTCATTTGAATTTCGCCCTGAAAATGCCAGGAATCGCCCCGAAGATTAATTTTAGTTCCGTTAAGTATAAAATCTTTTCCCTCTGTCCAAAATTCTCTGAACCCGAACCGTAATGATTTCGTATCTAATACCGTTCCGTTTTCTATAATTTCAGCTGTAGCATTATAAAGATACGGATTGTCAATATCCCATAAAACAGGGTCGGACCATTTTTCTTTAATACTGATTTTTGTATTTTTATCAACATTAATGGTGTCGCTTTCAAATATTCTGCCGTCCGACAATGTTATTTTAACAGATATATCCTTATCAGAATTATAATTTTGTATATCCGTTTCAAAGCAGATTTCGTTATTTCTTACCGATGTTGTAACATATAAATCGTCAATATACGTTTTGGGTGTGCTTTCCAAAGCTACATCCTGCCATATACCTCTGCCGATTGTTCCGAACCATGAGCCGCGCAAATCGGTAATTTTTTGTTCTCCCGATTCGATTTCCGCCTTTTCATAGCTTGAGCAAATAACCGTTAAATCATTACTTTCGCCAATAATGACATAATCCGTTATATCTATTTTCAGCGGCAAAAATGATTCATTCCAGTAAGCTATGGCTTTCCCGTTTAAATAAATTTGAGACCTTTGCATAAGCCCGTTGAAATTGAGAAAAATCTTATGACCTTCCATGCTTTCGGGCACAATAAATTTTCTGTTATAAACACCCGTTTGAGCGTTTGCCCATTCCCTCGGGTAGTTATGCAGGTTAAATGGCTCGAACTCTCTTACTTTGTATCCGCCGTCCGTCATAACATACCGCCATATTGACGGAACGATAATTTCGTGTTTAAATTTAATATTTTCCGGTATTTCCAGTGAATTTGCGTCATTAAATATTGGTTCAAATCTCCATTTACCGTTTAAAGATATACTGCTTCTCATTCTTATCATTCCTTCCAAAAATGATTAAATAATTATGTCAAAGTTACTTCTTCCTTCAACATGAGGAATAAATGTTTTCTTTCCGCCGTTTTTTATTGTAATATTATATTTGCATCCTCTGAATTTGCGTGTTATTTTTATTTCACTCCATTGTTTTGGAATGCACGGATTAATCTCCAGACCGTTCCACTTTGCTTTTACTCCGAGCATATATTGCGTTACCGCAACATACATCCACGCCGCTGTGCCGGACAGCCAGCTGACGTTTGCAAGCCCGAATCTGTCGCTTTCAGGGCCGAATATATTTGATGAATAAACATAAGGCTCTGCTTTATATCGCCATTCTCCAGCTTTTGCCTGCGCCACCATAGGAAGGAGCTGATGATAATATTTATAAGCGTTTTCAGCTCTGCCGAGCATACATTCAGCTATTATTGCCCATGTGTTAGCATGGCAGAATACGCTGCCGTTTTCACCGCAGCCCTTGTTGTAATGTGTCAAAGGGTCCTCTTTTGTAGGATAATCCGACATCGAAGGGTGAATCTTTTTAATTCCCAGGTCTGTATCAAGGTATTTTTTTACGCTGTCCATTGCCTTAATGGCTTTTTCTTTGTCACCCATTCCGCTTATAACCGACCAAGTTTGAGTATTGAGCCAGATCTTTGCCTGCGGCTGATTTTCCGAGCCGATAAAAGTTCCGTCATCCGTAATGCAGCGGATAAACCATTCACCGTCCCAAGCATTTTTGTTAACAAGCTCTTTTTGCGACTCATATATACTCATGTAATCCATTTCGTCACCCTTTAGCTTTGCCAGCTCAGCCATTTTCAAAAGCACTGTTCCGAACTGCATGGACGTCCAAATGCTTTCTCCCTTTCCTTTTCTGCATACCTTATAAAGCATATCGTTCCAGTCCGATCTAAGCATTAAAGGAAATCCGTTTTCTCCTATATTATTTAAAGTAAATTCTATGGATTTCTTTAAATGATTATAAACAGTATCTTCACCGCCGTCATAAAATTCGACCGTTTCATCAAGAAAATCCAGCTTGCCCGTTTCCATAATTACATCATAAACAGACATAATTGTCCATAAATGATCATCCGAATGCACGCTTGTTACCGGATCCCAGCCCTCGTTGGGAAAGAAGTAATGATTAACGTGCCCGTCCTGATATTGCTGGCTCAAAAGCAATTTAATTTTATCCTCTGCACGTTTAGTGTCAAACGGCGCCATTGCAAGAACGTCTTGCGAGGTATCTCTGAAACCAACCCCTCTGAAGGTTCCGGTTGCATAATAGGATATATTTCTTGAAAATTGGAAGTTTCTCTCCGCCTGATACGGATTCCAAATATTTATCATTGTTTCAGCGTCTTTATCAGGCAGCTCGCACTGAAATTTATCAAAATAGCTGTTCCAATGCTCATTGAGCTTTGCGAAAGATTTTTGAACGAAATCAGCTTTTCTGCAATTTGCAACACTGCTTTTAATTTCCTGCTCCGTCATAGCTGTACCTAAGAAAATATTAATGATTTTTTCCTCTCCCGCTTTTAAGTCAAGGTCAATTTGCAGAGCGAAACAAGGGTCTCCTCCTGCCAAGGTTGAATTGGTACATTTACCATTTTCAATGTTTACAGGGTTTTCCTCACTCCTGTAGCTGCCTACAAATTCGTCTCTATCGCAGTCAAAAGCGGATATTTTCGCGTCCGACGCAAAATAAACTAGCGGAGTTTCATCAGGCTTCGGCTGCATTTCAACGCCATATTTATAAACTAAAATATCGCCAATGCTATAAGCGGAAAGCTGATGCTTATTATAGCATTGCCATTGAAGCTCACGCATAAACTCCATCATACCTAATTCTACATACGGGAAAACAGTAATTTTTCGATCTTTATTACTTTTTATCTTTAGATTCCAAATCAAACAGTTTTCATATTCTCCCACGAAATAATTTGCGCAAACATCAAGTCCGTCTCTTTCCGCCTCAAACCGTGTATATCCCATACCGTGTGTACTCTGCCATTTTTCGGGCTTTGTCTTGCATGGCTCATTAGTCGGGCACCAATAGTTATCACCGTCTTTTATATATGTATAAAAACCGCTCCTATCCGTTGGTAGATGAAAAAATCTATAATGATTTATTCTCCAGATTTGAGGTGATTTATAAAAGGCTACACCGCCGCCCGCCTGTGAAATCATTGTATGAAAGGTTCCGTTTGACAGATAGTTAATCCAGGGTGTGGGTGTGTTGTAATTTTCAAATGTAATTTCTCTTTTTTCATTTTTAAAGTTATACATTTTTTTATCTCTCCTATTTTTATTTTTTTGCAAAACGTTTTGCGTTTAAGTAAAAAAATTTTAAATTGATTCTCTTTCTATTATTTCCGCATATACCTCAATATATTTTTCTTCTTTATTTTCATCGCACAATCTATTAATCGCGAGATCGGCTATTTCGCTGAATGGCTGCTTAAAGGTTGTAAGCTTTGGAGATATATGCTCTCCGATAGTTAAATCATCAACCCCCATAACACCAACTTTTTCTGGTACGCTTATGTCCTGCTGTTTTAGTAGTTCCAATACATTAATAGCGTCAACATCGTTCCAGCACATAAAAGCAATTTTGCTTCTGCTTTTCTTCAATGTATCTTTAATGGAATTCCAAATATCCTCCTTATGCCTGTAAGAATCAGGATAATAAAGAACCTTTCCCTTTATTTTCATATCTGCAATAGCAGCATTATATCCCTTAACACGGTCATGAATACGGGACGACTTTGCATACAAATAATAAATTTCATTATATCCTTTGCTTTTAATAAATTTAATTCCGTTATATACCATTTGATAATTGTCCAGATATATTGAGCTTACACCTTCAAATGGTTTATTTTCGGTTATATGTACAAACTTCGTCTGAATATTTTTGAGCTTGTCAAAAAATTCCCGACTTATACTATCTGAATAAATAATCATACCATCAATCTTTTTTGACAATGCAAGTTCAATACATTCCTTCTCCAAGTCTTTCCGATTTTCCTCATCAATCAGCTTAATCATGATATCTAAGCTCTTAAGACTAGCCCATTTGCAAACCAAAGCAACAAGCTCAACAGTACCGGAATTTCTCTCTTCAAAGTGCAGTTTAGGGTAAATTAAGGCTATAGTATTGGACCTTTTGCTTCTCATTTGCCTCGCATAGCTATTAGGTACATAACCCAATTCATCTGCGCAGGCAATAACCTTCCTCTTTATTTTTTCACTTACCCTGCCCTCTACATTATTAAGCGCAAAGGACACTATTGATATTGAAACACCTGCTTTTTTTGCCACATCTTTAATTGTTACCTTTTTCATGTACGCTCCTTCGCAAAACGTTTTTCTTAATAAGTAGATTATACTTCAAAAATGTTTATTAGTCAAGAATTTTTATTATATTTTTAAATATTATTTTAACTCAAGTAAATCTTTAACAACCTCACGGGCTATTAAAATTCCCGCGGCTGACGGAACATAAGAAATACTTCCCGGCACCTGACGCCTTACCGCACATTTTCTTTTTGTGCCTTCCGGACATATACAATTATGCTTGCAGCTGTTTTCATCCTCAACAGGCTTCAGCGGTGTTTCCTTTGAATATACCACCTTCAGGCTTTGTATGCCTCTTACTTTAAGTTCTCTTCTCATAACTTTGGCAAGTGGACATATTGACGTACTGTATATATCAGCTACCTCAAATACCGAAGGGTTAAGTTTATTTCCGGCTCCCATGCAGCTAATAACAGGAACCCCTGCTTCTTTTGCTTTTTCTATTAATACTATTTTAGAGGATACCGTATCAATAGCGTCCACAATATAATCATATTTAGTAAAATCAAATTCACTTGCAGTATCCGCGGTATAAAAGCATTTAAATACTTTCACCTTTGTATTTGGGTTAATATCAAGAATTCGTTCTTTCATCATATCAACTTTTTCTTTGCCCACTGTTTTTCTTGTAGCTATAAGCTGCCTGTTTATATTTGTAAGGCAGACTTTATCGTCGTCTACAATTGCTATGCTACCGATACCTGCTCTCGCCAGAGCCTCAACAGTATACGAGCCGACTCCGCCGACTCCAAAAACTATTACTGACGCATCTTTTAAATTTTCCTGTTTCAAGTTTTTCCCTCCGATTAATCCTCAAATAATTCTGTTGAAAGGTATCACCCGTATCCGGAAGCAATACAACAATTGTTTTGCCTTGGTTTTCAGGGCGTTTAAGCGGTGGTGCGCATAAAATGCACACCACCGCTTAAATATATTAATTTTGCAATTTGCTTATGCTGTCTTCGACCTTTTTAAGCATATCAGAGTACATAACGCCCTTTGCTCTCTCCTGCTCAATTACCGCTTCGGGAGCTTTAGAAACAAACCCCTGATTGTTTAATTTTCCTTCCACCCTTTTTATTTCAGAGATTAAATTTGTTTTTTCCTTATTCAGACGTTTCAATTCTTCCTCAATATCCACCAGTTCATCAAAAGGAATTGCAATTTCCGCTCCCTCTGTTATTACTAAAACCGCGTTATCAGGAACGATATCCTTTGAAGCGGATATAATTGTCTCAGATGCAGAAGCAAGCTTTTCAAAGAAGACTCTGCCTGCCTCAAACAAAGAAGCTTTATCTGTAATAATGTATAGCTTTGCTTTTTTAGATGGCGGCACATTCTTTTCCGCACGGGTATTTCTTATTGCTTTAATTGCGGTTTTAATTATTTCCAAATCTTCCTCGTCTTTAGTAAAATCAAATTTATCCGCTTCGGGCCATTTCGCAAGCATTATGGTTTCACCGTCATGAGGCATATTCTGCCATATTTCTTCCGTTATGAACGGCATAAACGGATGCAGCAGCTCCAGCACTCTTGTCAGTACATAAGAAAGCACTCTGCCCGCAACCTCCGCATCATCACTTTGCAGGCGAGGCTTGCAAAGCTCAATATACCAATCGCAATATTCGTCCCAAATAAAATCATATAATTTTTGAACTGCCATTCCCAATTCAAATTTATCTAAATTATCGGTTACCTCGCGAATCAGCTTGTCAAGCTTGGATAAAATCCATTTATCCTCCATTTTAAGCATATTATCAGAAGGTAAATTTGTGTCTGAATGTTTTATATTCATTAATACAAATCGAGCGGCGTTCCACAATTTATTAGCAAAATTACGGCTCGCTATTACACGCTCGTCATAGTATCTCATGTCATTTCCGGGTGAGTTTCCGGTTGCCAGCGTAAATCTTAAAGCGTCCGCGCCGTATTTATCTATAATTTCAAGCGGGTCAATACCGTTTCCTAAGGATTTGGACATTTTTCTGCCCTGGCTGTCACGCACAATACCATGCATAAATACGTGTTTAAACGGTTCTTCCCCCATATGCTCCATACCTGAAAATATCATACGGGCAACCCAGAAGAAAATTATATCATAAGCTGTAACTAAAACGCTTGTCGGGTAGAAATATTCCAAATCCTTTGTTTTTTCAGGCCATCCGAGCGTAGAGAACGGCCAAAGAGCCGAGCTGAACCATGTATCTAATACGTCATTATCCTGTTTAACCTTACCTCCGCATTTCGGGCATATAGTGATGTCCTCTTTTGAAACTATCATTTCCCCGCAGTCCTCGCAATAATAGGCGGGAATACGATGTCCCCACCACAGCTGACGGGAAATACACCAATCTAAAACGCCTTCCATCCAGTTCAAGTAAGTTTTACTGAATCTGTCCGGAACAAACTCAACCCTGCCATCCTTTACAACCTCAATTGCCTCTTTAGCAAGAGGTTTCATTTTAACAAACCATTGGTCGGAGGTAATAGGCTCAACAGTGGTTGAACATCTGTAGCAATGACCTACATTATGAACATGATCCTCAATTTTCATAAGCAAGCCCATATCGTCCAAATCCTTAACAATTTGCTTTCTTGCCTCGTATCTGTCCATGCCTTCATATTTTCCGCCGTTTTTGTTAATGGTAGCGTCATCGTTCATAACCTTTATCTGCTCCAGATTATGACGCAAGCCAACCTCAAAGTCGTTAGGGTCATGAGCCGGAGTAATTTTAACTACGCCTGTTCCGAAATCCTTTTCAACATAATCATCCGCAATAATAGGAATCTTTTTATTTACAAGCGGTAAAATTACGTATTTACCAACTAAATGCGTATATCTGTCATCGTCTGGATGAACGGCTACCGCAGTATCTCCAAGAAGCGTTTCCGGACGTGTTGTGGCAATAACAACATATTCGCCGCTGCCGTCCACAGGATATTTTATATGCCAGAAGCTTCCGTTTTCTTCTCCATAGGATACCTCCGCATCAGATAGCGCGGTTGTGCAATGCGGACACCAGTTGATAATTCTGTTGCCTTTATATATTAACCCTTTTTCATACAGATTTACAAAAACCTCGCGAACTGCCTTTGAACAGCCCTCATCCATTGTAAATCTCTCCCTCGACCAGTCGCAGGAACAACCTAATTTTTTAAGCTGATTTATAATTCTGTCGCCATAGGTTTTTTTCCAATCCCATACTCTTTCCAAAAACTTCTCTCTGCCAAGGTCGTAACGTGTCAGCCCTTCTTCTTTGCGCAAATATTCCTCAACCTTAATCTGGGTCGCAATACCTGCATGATCTGTTCCCGGAAGCCAAAGAGACGAATAGCCTGCCATCCTTTTATATCTGATTAATATATCCTGCAGCGTTTCATCCAAAGCGTGTCCCATATGAAGCTGCCCTGTAACATTAGGAGGCGGAATTACTATAGTAAACGGAGGTTTGTTTTCGTCAACCTCTGCTTTAAAATATCCGTTTTCTTCCCAATTCTTATATAACTTATCTTCAAATGAATTAGGATCATACGTTTTCCCTAGTCCCTGTTCCATTGATTAAACCATTCCTTTCGAGTTTACGTTAAATTGAGTCATCCTTAAAAAGCTCTGCTTTTTAAGGAGCGGAGCTTTAGCTGCACAAACCAACAAAAATATACGGTTTTTTGTTGGTTTTGACCTATTTACGGCGGCTGAAAGCGACACAAAAGTGTTTGAGGACACTTTTATGTCGTTAACCCTAAATTAGTCGCCCCATTTTATATAATAAAATCATTGCCGCCGCAGAAATAACTACGCCTAAGGTTTTAATAACAGTTTGCATGCTTTCGCTTACCTCTGCTTTTGAAACATATCGGACGGCGCCGACTCCTCCGTATATAATAACGACTCCTAAGAACCCTAATATCCATAATAAATAATCTACCATTGTCATTACCAATACCTCCTAAAAAATCAATATAATAATATTATACTATAACCAAAAACCAATGTCAATAATAGCTTAATTTTCTTTGGTTAGTTTAAGCTTTTCGCCATAAGGATATGCAGACATTCTTCATCTAAATATACTCCACCTATACATTTATAGTTTAATTTTTTATAAAAACCTTTAGCCTGAACCTGAGCTGACAGATGAATCTGCTTTGCTCCTAATTCTTTTGCCTTTTCCTCTAAATTTTTAATTATCAGCTCGCCAAAATGCTGTTTTCTATAAGCCTTTAAAACCGCAACCCTGCCTATTTTGCAGGTATAATTATCTTCAGAAAACAGCCTTCCTGTTGCGACAGCGACTCCATTTTTGTATAATACGATATGATAAGCCACATCATCTATATCATCGAATTCGTTTATAAATCCCTGTTCTTTAATAAATACCTCTTCTCTGATTTTCTTTGCGTCTAAGTTATTTATTAATCCCTGCGTTAGTTTAAGCATAGAGCCTCCTGAAAAAAACTGCCCGAATTTTAAATCGGACAGCATTATTTATTCAAATTTATCATTCAAAATAAATTCATACATTCGTAAAACTTCATTATGCCGCGCAGCATATTTTTGATTATTTTTTTTATCCATCGGAAAAACCTTTACTCCGGTGTATACTTTATTTTTTGCGACAACGCCGATAATTCCGGCAAATTTTGTGCCTGTTACGTCAACCGCAACAATCTCTCCCGTATTACTGTTTTTAACCAAACGCTCTTCAGGAATTTTAAGCTTTTTTGTTAACTCAGTAATATCCTCAAAACCTTCCATTTGCACATACCTATCAATCAATGTGTTATCTGTAACAAAAACAAATGGGTCACCGACAGATAGCTCCAAATCCGCCTTTGTAAAAGAGGCCTGTGACATTTGAGCATCCTTTCCGTCACCGATTGACAGATTGGTTATGAGCGCTGATTTTTTTCCATCGCCGTCAACATCATTTATGTATTTTTCAAGAGTCGCCTGTGATGTTTCATTGGTCATCAGCGCATTTTGCCCGATATAAAATACACTGAAATCAGGATCTACTCTTGTTGCGCAGCTATGAATAGAAAATCCTATTACAAGAATTACTACAATACCCCATAAAGTATGGGGTTTGTAATAAAACCAATAATTTTTCCAAAATTCCTTGGAATTAATTTTATATACTTGGGTAAAGTTCTTTTCCATAATAATCCTCCGCTGATACCCGCTGTTTTAAATTTGCTTTGGAGCCGGCTTCATAGTCGGGAACAATATTACATCTCTGATAGAATAGGAATTTGTCAGAAGCATAATAAGCCTGTCTATTCCTATACCCAAACCGCCTGTCGGAGGCATACCGTATTCCAGCGCTGTAATAAAATCCTCATCCAAATCTGTCGCTTCATCGTCGCCGGCAGCTTTAAGCTGTGCCTGACGTTCAAAACGTACTCTTTGATCAATGGGGTCATTTAATTCAGAAAATGCGTTGGCAAACTCACGGCCTGTTATGAAAAGCTCAAATCTTTCCGTATAATTAGGGTCGCTTGGTTTTCTTTTCGCAAGCGGTGAAATTTCAACAGGATGATCCATAATAAATGTAGGCTGCTGCAAATGCTCTTCTACAAACTGCTCAAAGAAAAGGTTCAATATATCACCCTTTAAATGATGTTCCTCATACTCAACATTATAATCTTTTGCCGCTTTTTTAGCCGCCTCGGTATCCGCAATTTCATCAAAATCTACATTAGCGTATTTTTTTACCGCATCCTTCATTGAAAGTCTTTCAAAAGGTTTTGATAAATCTATTTCCTGATCATTATATTCCAAAACTGTTTTCCCTATAATATTTTGCGCAACTGTTCTTATTAAATCCTCGGTTAAATCCATCATTCCATTATAATCTGTATACGCCTGATATAATTCAAGCAATGTAAATTCAGGATTATGACGAATTGACATCCCCTCATTTCTGAACACTCTGCCTATTTCATAAACCTTGTCAAATCCTCCGACTATAAGACGTTTTAAATGCAGCTCTAAAGCAATCCTCATATACATATCAATATCCAAAGCATTATGATGTGTTATAAAAGGACGCGCCGCGGCTCCCCCGGCTATAGAGTGCAGAACAGGTGTTTCAACCTCTAAAAAATCCCTGCCGTCAAGATAATTTCTTATTTCCTTAATTATTTTCGAACGATTTACAAAGGTATCCCTTACTTCAGGATTTATAATAAGGTCTACATATCTTTGACGGTATCTTAAATCCATATCTTTAAGGCCGTGAAATTTTTCAGGCAAAGGCAGAAGAGATTTTGACAAAAGCGTTACCTCGCTCGCTTTAATCGATATTTCACCTGTATGAGTTTTAAATACCTCGCCTTTAATACCTACAATGTCGCCTATATCATATTTTTTAAACAATGTATATTCATCATCGCCTATTACGTCTTTACGCACATAGGTTTGTATTCTGCCGGATTTATCCTGCAAATCACAAAAGGACGCCTTGCCCATTCCGCGCTTAGACATAAGCCTGCCGGCTACAGACACACTTTTCCCTTCAAATTCCTCAAAGTTTTCCTTTATATTGGAAGTGTAATTATCAACATCATATTTAACAAGCTCAAAAGGATTCATGCCCGAATCCTGTAATTCCTTAAGCTTGTCCCTTCTGATTTTTAACAATTCACTAAGTTCCAATTCCGGTGTATTATTTTGTTCACTCACGCCGATTACCTCCGTTAATTTAAACCTAAATCAGCAAAATTATTTTTTTTGCTTTTTCATAATTTCTAATATTTTAAACTGAACAATTCCAATTGGTGTTTCAACATCAATTATATCTCCTGTTTTTCTTCCGAGTAACGCTTTTGCCACGGGAGAATCAATTGATATTTTATTATTTACCGGGTCTGCTCCTGTTGCTCCGGTAATAGTATATATTGTTTCTTCATTAAATTCTATGTCAAGAATTTTTATTGACATGCCTATGTTTACAGTTGAATAATCTATTTTATCATCAGCAACTACAACAGCATATTTTATTTTTTCCTCAATCATTCTTATCATCTCGGCATTTTCAGCCTGTTCGGCCTTTGCGGCATCATATTCAGCATTTTCCGACAGGTCACCATATCCTCTTGCCTGATTAATTTTTTCAGCTATCTCACGTGTTTTTTCATTTTTTAAATAATCTAATTGGTCGCTTAATTGCTCGTATTCATCCTTAGTCATTAGGAATTCTTTTTTTACAGCCACTTTTACTCTACCTCCATCAATAACTATATTCTAATAATTATACATCAACTTATAAATATTGTCAAGTAATAGTTAATTACTATATTGTTACATTTTTATAATAATATCCCACATACTTTAATAAACAAAAGAAACCCACAATAAGTGGATTTCTTTTCAGCCAGCACCCATTAATTATGGGATGGCAAAACCTCAAGCCAGTATCCGTCCGGATCGTTTATAAAATAAATTCCCATATGCTCGTTTTCATAGCATATGCAGCCCATTTCTTTATGTTTAGCGTGAGCCGCAGAATAATCATCTGTAACAAATGCCAGATGAATTTCATTATCGCCTAAATTATATGGAGTTTTACGTTCCTTTATCCATGTTAATTCTAATTTATGTTCAGATAATCCATCACCCATATATACAATTATAAAATCATCAGCTTCAATTCTTCTTGTTTCCTTTAAATTTAAAGCTTTTTCATAGAATTTTAAAGAATTTTCTAAATTAAAAACATTTATATTATTATGCGCCATTTTAAATTTCATAATTAATCTCCAATCTTATACATATTACACAGTCCTGACTAAAGTATATTCAGATTATTAAGTTTATATTAATAATTTTAAAAATTAAAGCATGACCTTAGTCATGCCATTTTTTATTAAGAAATGCCTTCAACAGCTTTTGGATTTACTATTTCTCTCCAATCCAAATCGCCTCTGTCCAGGCCGCGGACTAAAACCTCTGCTGTTGCAACATTGGTAGCAAGAGGAACATTATGTACATCTGCAAGCCTTAGCAAAGCAGAAACATCAGGTTCGTGAGGCTGTGCCGTAAGAGGATCCCTGAAAAATAAAACCAAATCTATTTCGTTATATGCTATTCGCGCACCGATTTGCTGATCTCCTCCCTGAGGGCCCGACAGAAACCGGTGAATTTTTAAACCGGTTGCTTCTGAAATTAAGCCTCCGGTTGTACCCGTGGCACAGAGATTGTGCTTTTCAAGTATTCCCTTATATGCAATACAAAACTGAACCATTAGTTCCTTTTTCTTATCATGTGCAATTAGCGCAATGTTCATAAATTTCATTCCTTTCAAGAAAAACAAATAACGACGCTATAACATTATTTAAAAATATATTATTTACATCGCAAAGCGCAATTAAATCTTAACTTTATTTATTGGTATGTTTGCAACCACAGCTGAAACAACTCTGCCTGAACTATCCGTAGTTCTCTCAACTTTTACATCAAGTGCAGCTAAATCTATTTCAAGATGTCTGCTTATAACTTCCATAATTTCTTCTCTTATTTTATTTATCACGTCTTCCGATATAACTGAAGTTTTCTGACGGTCTATAGCAAGCAAAACCTGCATTCTGTCCTTAGCTATATTACCGGATTTTTGCCGTGAAAAAAAACCTAACAAATTATCAAACAATCGTTTCACCTCCAATTTATTTACTGCGGAACAGCTTTTTAAATTTACTGAAGAATCCGTCTTCATCCAACTCCATAATCGGAATCTCTTCACCCTGCATACGTTTTGAAATATTCCTGTATGCCATTCCCGGACGTGATTTATCGCTCATTGCCGCCGGTTCACCTTTATTGGAAGTAATAATAATATCTTCATCATCAGGTACAACCCCAAGCAATTTTATTGCAAGAAGCTCAATAATATCTTCAACGTTCATCATATTGCCTTTTTTGACCATATCCGTTCTGACTCTGTTAACAATAAGCTGCGGCTCTCTTAGCCCGTTTGCTTCTAAAAGCCCTATTATTCTGTCAGCATCACGTACAGCAGAAACCTCCGGAGTTGTTACAACAATAGCATCCTCGGCTCCGGCTATTGCATTTTTAAATCCCTGTTCTATTCCTGCGGGACAATCTATAAGTATGTAATCAAATTCCTGTTTTAAATCTTCGCATAGCTTTTTCATTTGCTCACCGCTGACAGCATCCTTATCTCTCGTTTGAGCTGCGGGCAGCATATATAATTCTCTTTGCCTTTTATCCTTAATAAGAGCTTGTTTCAAACGGCATTTGCCTTCAACAACATTAACAAGATCATATACAACACGATTTTCAAGCCCCATTATCAGATCTAGATTTCTAAGACCGATATCAGCGTCTATAAGCACTACCTTAAAGCCTTCCATTGCAAGTGCAGTTCCTATATTAGCAGTTGTTGTGGTTTTCCCTACACCACCCTTGCCAGATGTCACAACATAAACTTTACTCATTCTTGTTTCTCCTTTGTTATTCTACATTTATCAACGTACTCCACATTATTATACCATAATTAAACCATCTTGTCCATATATAAAATATATAATTTATAATACATTATATTGTATAATATCATGAATTTACATATATTTCTACAAATTATTTTTTTATTATCGCGTCTATATATATTCTTTCATCCTTAACATAAGCAAATTCAGGCTCAACAGCAACTATATTCCCATCAGGAGAACGCGTTATAATATCTGCAATTCTAATTTGCGTCGGGCTCATTTGCATTGCCGCCACAATTGCGCTCCTGTCCCCGTTTGAACCTGCGTGAACCAACCCCCGCAGGCTTCCAAGAACAACAACATTACCCGCCGCAACTACTTCTGCGCCCGGATTAACATCGCCGAATACTACAAGATGACCGTCGGATTGCAGATTTTGCCCTGAACGAAGTGTTCCTGTATGAAAAACCGACGCAGGATTAATTACAACTTTTTTAGATTCAAATTCTACAATTAAATCTTTTCCCAGAACATTAAAAATTGTATTTTGAACATTACATTTATCTCTGTGTGATAAAGCGGCGCCCTCAACATAAACTGTCGGCTCACTTTTCACCCTTAGTAAATCTTTAGCAAGTTCTAATTTTTCGGTTAACTCAGCTTCAATTTCATTTATTTTTGCTGTAGAAGAGATGACAACCTTAATTCCGTCACGAACACCTTTCAATTGTACATAATCCATTATATCCTCCAATTCCGCTGCCGATGGCAACTATCTTAATAAACTATTTTTTACAGGCGGCGCTTCTTTTTCGTTACTGTAGAAATATGATTCATACATTTTTCTTGCCACTCCCGACACATAACCGCCTAAACCGTTTATCCCGCCGTACTCAACCATAACCGCTATCGCAACCTGCGGATTTTCATAAGGGGCGTAGGTAATAAACCAGCTATGCGGCGTCTTATCAAGCCTTATCTGAGCCGTTCCTGTTTTGCCTGCCGCTTCGAACTTTGCGTCCTTAAAAGTATTTTTTGAACTGCCTTCCTCTACAACTGCGCGCATACCTTCATGGACAGTCTTTAAATTTTCGGGTAAAATATCTATCTTATTTAAAACCTTAGGCTCAAATGAAACAATAGTTTTACTTCCGTCGTATTTTACAATATCCTTTACCAGATGGGGTGCGTATCTTGTTCCGCCGTTTGCTATGGTAGCCGCGTAATTCGCCATTTGAATAGGTGTAAATAAATTATCCGACTGCCCGATTGCGGCTTGAATAGTATCACCGGGATACCAAGTGCCGCCCATGCTTTCCCTGTATGCCGGCCCCGCGAGTACCCCAGAGGTTTCACCGCTTAACTCAATGCCCGTCAGCTCTCCCAAACCGAATGCTTTTCCATATTCATTAAGTTTGTTTATTCCAACTCTTCTTCCGGTTTCAAAGAAATATATGTTACAGGAAACTTCGAGCGCTTTTACTATGCTAATATATCCGTGCTTGCCGCCGTAATCATTCCAAATCCAGCACGCGGGCCTGTATGAAGGAGCGTACACATCATATCTTCCGTCACAATTAATTAATTCATCACGGGTTACTGCTCTCTCCTGTAGTCCTGTAATTGCTGTCAAAGGTTTAAATGTCGATCCGGGAGGATAAGCGCCGCTTATTGCCCTGTTAAACATCGGTTTATCCGGATCTGATAATAACTTCGAGTAATCCTGTTTAAAGGATGCGGGATTGTATGTCGGGTAATTAGCTAATGCCAATACCTCCCCTGAATTGATTTCAATAGCAACAGCCGCCGCGCCGCCTACTTCCTTTGCTCCCGATTGATACATATTTTTTACAGCATCTTCTAAAGCTTTTTCCGCAACGCTTTGCATATTGGCGTCAATTGTAAGTATTGCTCTGTTACCCGGCTGCGCCTGTTCATTATCAGAAAGAACTAAGTTTTCTCCGTTTATATTGAGTTCAACACTATCCTTGCCGTTTTTACCCCTTAAATAATATTCAAGATATTTTTCAAGCCCATCCTTACCAAGAATATCGTTCATTCCATAGCCTTTATCCTTTAAAGTGTTATATTCCTCCTGATAAATAATTCCTACCTGACCTAAAATATGAGCGCCAATTCCTTTATTCGGATAATATCTTACGGGTTCAGAAATTATTTCAATGCCTGTAAGCTCCTGAGGATTTTCTTTTATTTTTGAAACCAGTGTTATATCTATATCATTTATAAACAAAAATGGATTTCTGCTTCCGAAATTTCTGCTTTTCATATCATAACGCAAACCTATAATTTTCCTTACCATATCCTGCCCATAGGATGTATCAATCTCATATAACTGCGTTAATTTTTCAATTGCCTGCTGCGGAGTAGCGTCGTGTGAAAGTTCTATATTTGACTTCCATTTTTCTTCATTTACACTCATACCCACTATTTGGTCAAAACGAAATGAATATGGATTTTCATAAGAAACAGGAAGATTATCATCGTATTTTAAACCGTTATCCTCAATTACTTTAATCAAATTATATAAAGTATCATTTAATTCTTTGGGAGTTTTAAACTGATCATTTATCATTACGCTGTAAGCTGCTTTGTTGGTAGCAAGAGGGCTTCCGTATCTGTCAGTAATATCTCCTCTTTGAGCTTTAACATCAACCGTTTTATACATCCTTTTATCGGCTATCTGTGTATAATATTCACCACGGACAATTTGCAGGTCTACAAGCTTAAAAATCAGTATTGATGCTAAAACTACAGCAAATATTATAAGTATATTTAATCTATTTTTGAGTAGTTCCCTAATTGTCACGTTTGTTTTTCAACTCCTTTCAAAAAAACACCATTATCAATTTCTTCTGTAAAATCCTCTGTAAATATTATCAAAAAGCATATAAATAAAAAATCCTGCAACAGAGTTATATAAAGCCGAAGGAAACTCCTGCCTTAGTAATATATAACCTATATTTCTGTCCTGTTTTGTAACGTAAAAAGCAATCGCTGTAATTATTCCATATCCCAGACTTAATATTCCTGTAATAACTGTTGCAGTTAATGCGTTCTTGCCGAAAATGCTGCTGCCGAACATTCCCGCCATTGCTCCAACATACATAAACATTAACGTTTGGAATCCAAACCCACCGCCCGACAGCAGATCCACAGCAAAACCGGCTGCAAGACCGGCTATAGCTCCTCTTTCTCTTCCTGCCGTTACGGAATAACAAATGACAACCGTCAAAACAATATTGGGAACAGCTCCGAAAAGAGCTATTTTATAAATCAATGTCGTTTGTAATATGTATGAAATTATAAAGATGCCCGTCGTTATCCAACCTGTCATAATTAATCTCCATTCCGCCGCTATATCGGCGGCAGTGAACTTATTAAATTTTCTTTTATTAATACTATTCGCTCATTTTTATTACTAAAACCTCACGTAGAATTTTAAAATTTACTGTAGGCCTTATGACAGCTTCTTTTGATATTCCGTTTTTTCCGGTTGATAACTTTTCAACTCTTCCTATAAAAATTCCTTTAGGAAATATTCCGCCCTCGCCGGAAGTTTCAACTGCTTCGCCTACTGCAATTGTGCTCTCTGAGGGGATATACGACATTGTACAGGTTCCATTTCTATTATCGGAAACACTGCCTTCAATCATTACAATTTCACCAGTTCTGGGCAAAATACAGCTTACATTGGAACCCGGAGCAACAATCGTTGTAATATTTGCCCAGGTGGTACCAACATCAGTTACATAACCTACAAGCCCGGTATTTTCAATAACTACGTCATTTTTTGAAATTCCATTAATCGTACCTTTATCTATTTTTAATATTCCGGACCAATTATTTATATCCCTTGATATTATTTCAGCGCCTACTGTTTCATAATTATTATTTCTCAGCTTTAAATCCAGCAATTCACGGAGCCTGTTATTTTCATCTTTATAGGTTCCCATTTCCAATAACTGACGTTCCAGCTCTACTACATGTTTTTTTAAAACAGCATTTTCCTCATTGCTTTTCTGATTTGTCCCAAAATAATTAAATATATCGCCTATATTACCTAATACCCAAGTAAAAGCCCCTTGAACCGGAGATATAACTATACCTGTTGCGTCGGAAATCATATTTACTTTTTCAGTTTTATCATTAAACCATATATTATTTACTGCCGAAATTACACCTACAATTAAAGTTATCATTATAATAAATGCAAGAAATTTCTTTTTCAGAAAATCAAACAACATAGTAACACTCTCCAAGCAACATACAAATCAGGATTGTATATTTATCTTATTTTTTTTGATGTTTCAAGAACCTTGCGCAGCTTTGCTCTTTCGTCACCCTCAAGAATGCTGCCAATCCCTCTTATAACTCCGTTTAAAGGCATATCTGCAACATTAACGCTTATTTTTGTTTCAAGCTCAATTATTTTATCAAGACCGCGAAGCAAAGCTCCTCCACCCGCAAGCATTATACCGCGTTCCATAATATCCGCCGCAAGCTCAGGCGGGGTTTTTTCCAGAGTTGTTTTTATACATTCTATAATTTCGTTTACAGGATCGAATAATGCTGTTCTTATTTCTTCCGCCTTAATCTTGGATACTTTTGGAAGTCCGCTAACCAAATCACGGCCCTTTACTTCCATATAACCTTCAGCTTCATAAGGATACGCCGAGCCTATGTTTATTTTTATTTCCTCTGCGGTTCTGTCTCCTATTTGCAGGCTATGTTCTTTTTTAACATAGTTTACTATAGCCGCGTCAAAAGCGTCGCCGGCTACTCTTAAGGAGTTACATAATACTATACCGCCAAGCGAAATAACAGCAACCTCGCTTGTACCGCCTCCGATATCCACAATCATGCTGCCAGTAGGTTCGCCTACCGGCAGTCCTGCGCCGATAGCGGCCGCCATTGGTTCATAAACCATGTACACTTCTTTTGCGCCCGCCTGCATACCTGCTTCTTCAACCGCTCTTTTTTCAACCTCTGTTACTCCTGAGGGGATACAGATGATTACCATAGGTTTAAAAAAGAAGCTATTACCATTAATCGCTTTGCCGATGAATTTTTTAATCATAACCTGGGTAACCTCAAAATCAGCGATAACACCGTCCTTCATTGGCCTTACCGCACTTATTGTCCCGGGTGTTCTGCCTATCATTTCCTTAGCTTCGTTTCCGACAGCCAAAACTTCACCGGTAGATCCGTTTATAGCAACAACTGAAGGCTCATTCGCAACAATTCCCTTGCCTTTTAAATAAACTAAGGTGTTCGCAGTACCTAAATCAATTCCTATATCTTTTGAAAACATATATATCTCTCCTTAAAGTAATTTAATATCAAATTCATCTTTCAAAATATCATTTAACTTTGAAAGCGGCAATCCAACCACATTAAAATAATCACCGTTTATTTTTTTAACAAGCAGACTTCCCTTTTCTTGTATACCGTAAGCGCCTGCTTTATCCATCGGTTCACCCGTCATAATATAACGGTCAATTTCTTCCTCGCTTAGGTTTCTGAAATCAACCTCTGTTACTTCAAAATCCGTTATGCTTTTAGCGCTGTTCGCGTCAATCACGCATATTCCTGTATATACCAAATGAGTATTTCCGGATAATTTCATTAGCATTGCCTTTGCATCTGCTTTATTTTTCGGCTTGCATAATATTTCGTCATCCAAATATACAACAGTGTCTGCTGAAATAACAATGCCTGAATTTAATTTTTTCGCAACATCCGCGCCCTTTAAAAGAGCCAGCTCCTGTACAAGAAGCTGCGGCGGCGGGGTGCCTTCTACTATTTCCTCTACATCCGAGGTTATAATTTTTATATTAACGCCCAAATTCAGCAGCAGTTCTTTTCTGCGCGGCGAATTGGACGCAAGAATCAGTGTTTGTTTCATATTTTTGATTTAAACTCCTCTGTAAAAATGTCCGCGGGTATATGGCAATTCGAATTTTGCCTTTGTTTTATATAAATTTATGATATATTCACATTCCTGAGGCGATTCGGTTGTAAAATGAATTTCATATCCGTTTACACCGGTCTTTTGAATTTCATCAAGCCTGTCCGCCATATATACGGGTTTTGAATTTAAAACAGATGTAACGCAGTTCATTTGGTCTCTTATAATCTGGAAAAATTCAGCTTTTCTGTCCTTTAGCCTGTAATCGTCACAGCCTAAGCAATCACATTTTCCTGCCGCTAAGTTTACCGGGCAGTTTGCAATTTTCATAAGCGCTATATTTCCGTAAGCTAAAACTGTTGTTACAAGCGGAGTATTTGCGGTATCCCGTGCGCCGCTTAAATTAAGCTCAACGGAAAGCTGCGCGCCTGCAAGCCCTAATTTCTTCCATGAATTTGCCGCAATACTGTTGTATATATTAAGTCCGCTGCTGCCAAAAACCTCAAATCCGCATTCCAGAGCTTTTTTAATTATAGCAAAATTACCTGTTTTTAATTTTTTTATATTTCTTTTTTCCATTTCAGTGATTTTATTATAATAAAACTGAATATTCTTATTATTTATAATATCAGGAAAAACATAAATTATATCTTCCCGGTAATATACCTCGTCAATTAATTCAACCGGCATAAAAATATATTTTGCGCCGAAATTTAAAACCGCAGTTGCCTGACCGGCATTTTTCACCTGCACTGCCATAAAAAACTCTTCGGCTTTTTTTATAAATTTATTTTTATTAAGCTTATTGTTTAGATTTTCTCTTTTATAACTTTGAATTACCTGCGTTTGCAGCTTGTCCAGAAGCATACGCCTGAGGCTATTTATTTCGCTTACAGGCAAAAATACGTTATTATCTATTTCTGCTTCTATATTTTGAGCATCATATGGGTAATCCCCCGTTTTACTTATCTGTCTTATTACTACATCCTTCTGCGTGGCTTTATTCTGCGCCGCCTGCACAATTTCGCCCTCGCCGTCAAGATGAATATCATTAAAATTGAGTTCGCCTTTCAGCGGCTGCCCTACTTTTGCCGCAATAGCTATATCAACCGGCATTTTCTTTAAATTACTGTTCTCCTGATAGATGGGTTTTAAATTATCTAAAAGCTTCTGATTCCTGTTTTCATATATATCATCATTGCCTTTTTCAACCCTCATCATAGCCTTTCCTTTATCGCCGGCGAAAAACCCTCCGGTAAAACCACCACGGCTAAATGAATTTAAAAGCAATTCGACTTCGGCTTTTGCAGCGTTTCTCTTTTCGTCCAGACATTTGCGTAAAATGCTTACGCTTGCCGCAACATATTCAGGACCTTTCATTCTGCCCTCAATTTTAAGAGATTTTATTCCCATATCCAGAATTTGAGGAATATAACCGGTTAAAGATAAATCCTTCGGGCTTAAAATATAACCTTTCGCAACCGCTTTATCTCCCTTATATAATTCATAGGGGAGCCTGCAAGGCTGCGCGCAACGGCCTCTGTTGCCGCTTCTTCCCCCGATTATGCTGCTCATAAGGCACTGACCGGAATAGCACATGCACAAAGCGCCGTGAACAAATATTTCAATTTCAACATCAGTTTTATCTATTATTTCTTTTATTTCTTTTGCCGAAAGTTCACGGGAAAGAACCGCTCTTTTAAACCCTGCTTCGCCTGCAAATTTAACTCCGTCAGTATTATGCAAGGTCATTTGCGTACTTGCGTGCAGCGGAACTGCCGGCGCAACCTGTTTTAAAATATTCATTACGCCAAAATCCTGTACGATAAAAGCGTCTATACCTTCTGCAGACGCTTTTTGCGCCAGCATAGCAAGGCAGTCCAATTCCCTTTCTCCTACAATTGTATTTAATGTAAGATAAACCTTTACCCCGCGCAAATGACAGTAGTCAATTGCCCTTGTTAAAAGCTCACCTTCAAAATTGCCTGCATTTTGCCTTGCGCCAAAGTCGGAACCGCCGAGATATACGGCGTCCGCTCCGCCTTGTACGGCAGCAACAAGCGTATTTACATTTGCAGGAGCCAGCAGCTCCACCGCGCCATTAATTTTCAACCTGTTTAATCTCCATTCTATTATTCAACCTTTAGTCCCTTTGCCTGAATAAAGCTTTTTAGTTTAATAATCTGCTGTTTAAGCTCGCTTGCTTCCATTTCTGAAGTTTCAAGCTGATGCTTTGCATCATCAAGATTATTTTGAGCCGTATTCAGCTTGTCCTCCATTTTTATAAGCTCCTCCAAAGTTGTGTCAAGCTGATTTTTTGTTTTTAGATAATCCTCTGCTATATTTAGGGAAGTAAGCATTGCAAGCATCGCTGTGCTATACCGTTTATTCGTATCAACAGAAGATATATCTCTCATTTTATTATCAACACACAATGCTATTTTTTGAATATATTCCTCCGACCCATCCGATACCAGTTTATATTCTTTACCGTCTATAATTACAGTTAGTTTATTCTTTTGTGCCAATACTAACCCCCCTTATCAACATATATAAATATACATAGTATATTATATCACATTTTTTTATAAAAACAAGAACTTTTTTCAAATTTATTATTTTTAAAGATATTTATAACTAAATAAGAAAAAAACACTGTTAGGGTAAATACCCGAAACAGCGTTTTTTCTTATTATTCTTTAGCTTTTTCAATAGCGTTTAAAAGATCAGCCATTAAATCTTCCCTGCCCTCAAGCCCTATTGAAAGCCTTACCGTTTCTTGGGATATACCGGCCTTTGCGAGCCCCTCATCATCAAGCTGTGAATGCGTAGTGCTAGCGGGATGTGATACCAGTGAACGTGAGTCGCCTAAATTTGCAACATTTTTGAAAATCTCAAGACTGTCCATAAACTTTTTGCCCGCTTCTCGTCCGCCTTTTAATCCAAAGGTAAATACGCCGCTCTGTCCTTTAGGCATATATTTTTGAGCCAAAGCATGGTATTTGCTGCTTTCAAGCCCCGGATAATTAACAAAGCTGACATTAGGGTTTTTCTCAAGCTGCTGAGCTATATACAGCGCAGTACTGCTGATTTTTTCCATGCGGATTGATAAAGTTTCAAGCCCCTGAAGCAGCATAAACGCGTTAAACGGCGAAATACAAGGCCCTAAATCGCGAAGCATCTGCACTCTCGCTTTTGTTATAAATGCAGCCCTGCCGACATCTTTAGCGTAAACTACGCCATGATAGCTTGGATCGGGGGTTGTAAAACTGTCAAACCTTCCGCTTGTCCAGTCAAAGTTACCGCTGTCAACAATAATTCCGCCCATCGAAGTGCCATGTCCGCCAATATATTTAGTTGCGGAATGAATTATTATATCTGCGCCCCATTCTATTGGTTTTATTAAGTACGGCGTTCCGAAGGTATTATCCACAATAAGCGGGATGTTATATTTATGCGAGATTTTAGCCACGCCCTCAATATCAACCAGATTGCTATTGGGATTGCCCATAGTTTCAACAAAAATACCCTTTGTATTATCATCAATTAATTTTTCAAAGCTGCTTAAATTATCAGGATCCGCGAATTTAAAGTTAATTCCGATTTTAGGCATGGTTTTTGAAAACATATTTATCAGCCCGCCGTATATTGTAGTTGCGGCAATTAAATTATCGCCCATCTGAGCAATTGTTAAAACCGTAAGCATTGCGGCGGCATGACCTGATGATAGCGCAAGCGCTCCGACACCGTTTTCAAGAGCATTTATTCTTTTTTCTAAAATATCCTGTGTAGGATTAGACATCCTTGAATAAATATTGCCCTCCGCTTTAAGCGCAAACAAATCGGCAGCGTAATCTACACTTTCAAAATTATATGCCGTAGTCTGATAAATCGGAACCGCCATAGAACCCATTTCCTGAGCGGCGGGGTCATACCCTGCATGCAGCTGCAATGTATCAAATGAAAGTTTTGAATAGTCCATAATAAGCTCCTTTCCGCCGCATAAGGCGGCACAAAAATTTTATAAATGACTTTAGTTACAAATATATTCTTTGAATTGTTCGAATTTTTTTTCACCGATTCCGGATACATTTATTATATCTTCAATTTTTTTGAAATTGCCGTTTTCTTTTCTGTAACTTATAATGCGCTCCGCAAGCGAAGGCCCTATTCCGGGCAAAGCGTCAAGCTGATTCACATCAGCGGTATTTATATTAACTTTTCCGCTAACCTGCGCTGTCATAGTATTATTTTCAGGATCAGGCGTTTTCGAGTCGCTTTGCCCGCCTGATTTTGATGCGACAATAATTGTTTGCCCATCCTTTAAAATTGAAGCAAGATTAAGTTTGTCCGGGTCGGCATTTTCCAAAGCGCCGCCTGCCGCATCAAGCGCGTCCTGCACCCTTTTATCGGTTGTAAACTCATATATTCCGGGGTTTTTAACCTCGCCCTTAACATGAACTTTAATTTTCGGTTCATTAAATACCGCGCCTGTCTCTGCAGTTTCCGGAGGCTTATTAACCTCCGCGAAATATACCGCTATGCTTACTCCTATACCGCATACCACAGCGAAAACAACAGAAAAAATAAATGCTTTAAGCTTTTCTGTATCCTTCATAAGGCATTATCCCCTTACGACAATATTAGCCAGCTTACCGGGCACACAAATTAATTTAACGATTTCCTTTCCTTCCGCTATAACCTCAAGCCTGCCTGAATTTTTAACGTAATCCTCCATGCCGTTTTTATCCAATCCGGACGGAATCATAAGCTTTTCCTTAACTTTTCCGTTAACCTGAAGCACAATTTCGATTTCATCATCGATTGTTTTATTAATATCGTATTCAGGCCATGGATGATATGCTACCTGTCCTTCGAAATCGTTCATTTTCCATAACTCTTCCGTAATATGAGGAGCGGTTGGATTTAAAAGCTGCAGGAAAGTTTTGAATTCACCCTTTGTTATTCTGCCAAATTTATTGAAATCATTAACCAGCGCCATAAGCGTTGCTATTGCTGTATTAAATTTCATTCTTTCTATATCTTCGCCGACTTTTTTAATTGCCTTGTGCATAGCGGATTCCATATCTTTGGAATATTCCATGCTGTCAGCCATCATATACTGTAGCGCCCAGACACGTTCCAAAAATCGATAGCAGCCTTTTACGCCCTGCATTGACCACGGTGTTGCCTGGTCAAACGCTCCGATAAACATTTCATATGTTCTGAAAGTATCCGCGCCGTATTCCTCAACAATCTCATCCGGGTTAATTACGTTACCGCGTGATTTGGACATCTTTTCTCCGTTTTCACCTAAAATCATACCATGCGAGGTTCTTTTAATATATGGTTCAGAAGTATTCACAACGCCTATATCATATAAGAACTTATGCCAGAATCGGGAATACAACAGGTGAAGCGTTGTATGCTCCATACCTCCGTTGTACCAGTCAACCTGCATCCAGTAATCAATATTTTCCTTTGACGCAAACATATTTTTATTATGCGGATCCGTATATCTTAAGAAATACCAGGAAGAACCCGCCCATTGCGGCATGGTATCCGTTTCTCTTTTCGCAGGTTTTCCGCATTTAGGGCAAGTAGTGTTAACCCAGTCGGTAATTTTAGCAATCGGTGATTCTCCATTACCTGTGGGTTCGTAATTGTCTACCTCAGGCAGCATTAGAGGAAGCTCCGACTCGGCAATCGGCACCCACCCGCAGCAGTCGCACCATACAAGAGGAATAGGTTCACCCCAGTATCTCTGGCGTGAAAATACCCAGTCACGAAGCTTAAAGTTAACCTTTCGCGTACCTAGGTTATTCTTTTCAATATAATCTATCATTGCAGGAATTGCGTCTTTAACCTGCATTCCTGTTAAAAACCCCGAATTAACCATAACGCCGCTTTCAACATCGGTGTAAGCCTCATTTTGAACGTCCTCGCCTCCGCCCACTACCTCGATTATCGGCAAATTAAATTTCTTTGCAAATTCATGGTCGCGAGAATCATGAGCGGGAACCGCCATAATTGCTCCCGTACCGTAAGTTGTAAGTACATAATCTGAAATCCAGACAGGTATAAGTGTGTTATTTACAGGGTTTACAGCTTTAATTCCTTTAAGCTCAACTCCGGTTTTATCTTTTGAGAGCTCGGTTCTTTCGAATTCCGTCTTTTTTGAAGCTTCTTTTACATAATTTAAAACCTCGTCGAAATTTTCTATTTTGTCTTTTAATGTGTTTACAAGCTCATGCTCAGGCGATAAAACAACGTAGGTCGCACCGAAAAGCGTATCCGCTCTTGTGGTATAAACTCTGATTTTATTATCTGTATTGTCAACCTTAAAATCAACCTCCGCGCCCTGTGAACGTCCAATCCAGTTACGCTGCTGGGATTTAACTTTTTCAATATAATCGGTATTGTCCAAATCGTCTATAAGCCTTTGAGCATATTCGGTTATCTTAAGCATCCACTGGCTTTTCTGCTTTTGAACAACCTCACTGCCGCAGCGTTCGCACACTCCGCTCACAACCTCTTCGTTAGCAAGCCCGACCTTACAGCTTGTGCACCAGTTTATTGGCATCTCCTGTTTATATGCCAGTCCCTTTTCAAATAATTTTAAAAATATCCACTGCGTCCATTTATAATATTCCGGATCTGTAGTATTTATTTCTCTTGTCCAGTCAAATGAAAACCCTAAACTTTTTAGCTGTCTCTTAAAATTAGCAATATTTTTTTTGGTAACAACTTTAGGATGAATTTTATTCTTTATAGCAAAGTTTTCAGTAGGAAGCCCGAACGCGTCCCATCCCATAGGATAAAGTACGTTAAAACCATCCATTCTCTTTTTACGGGCAATAATATCGAGCGCGGTATAGCTTCTGGGATGACCTACATGCAGACCCTGCCCTGACGGATATGGAAATTCCACAAGCAAATAGTATTTCGGTTTTGTTTTATCCTCACCGGCGGCAAATGTGTCATTATCTTCCCATACCTTCTGCCACTTTGCTTCTATATCCTTATAATCGTACATACTATCTATCCTTCCTAAATTTATTTCAAATGACTTAAATCAATACGCGGCGCATCCATCCACAAGCGTTCCAAATCGTAAAATTTAAGAGATTCCCTGTCGAAGATATGCACAATAACATCATTAAAATCCATCAGCAGCCAGCTTGCGCTGTTATATCCCTCATTGTGCAAAGCTGAAATATCTATTTCACTAAGCTTTTGTTTTACTTCATCACCCAACGATTTTATGTGTGTTGATGAAGTTCCGTTACATATAACAAAATAATCTCCGATAGTTGTAAGATTTTTGATTTCTAGCACCTTTATTTCTTCCGCTTTTTTTTCGTTTAAAATTTCCGCTATTTTCATCGCTTTTTCTTTTGACGTCATATTTAAGCTCCATTTCAATTTTTTTAATTAATATTTCCCGATTCCGCCGGAGTAGATACAGGCTTTGCTGTTGTTTTTGGTTCCTGAGAATCATTTAAATTTGGTTTCGCGGTTGGTTTTGAACCGGACGAAGGTGTGGGAGTAGGTTTAACTCCGCTCATATCCCCGTCAGTTGGCGTGGGAGACGGCCTGGCAGTTGACCTTGCTGAATTTACACCTGATGATGGCGTCACAGACGGCGTTGGTGTTTTTTTATAGTAAGTATATCGTTCATCATCATTCACATCATTATCAACTTCAATATCCGCTTTAGGTGTCGCAATCGGCTTTGGCGCTGAAGGAACAACTACGCTTTCGTTACCGTAAAAGTATTTAACAGCCGTTGTTTTTGCCCCCTTGGCGTCGACAAAGAAATACCATCCTCTGTTCCTGTAATCCATCTCGCCGGGCGCTTCAACAAACTGTATTTTATCGTTACTGATACTCAGCAATTTTGCAATATAGCTGTACGCCTCGTCATATACAAAATCAGTTTTTATATTCTGCTGCGCTATGCTGATAAGATCTGAAATTTTACTTAATCCGTTCATGCTGATGGTTTTTTGTATCAGCGCCATAATAAAATTCTTTTGGGCTTCCATTCTGTCAATATCGCCCATAGGATAACCCGTGCCGTCATTATTTTTTCTGAAACGGACAAACTGTTCCGCTTTATTTCCGTCCAAATGCTGATAACCTTTGTTTAAATGTATATGCAGATTCTGATACGGAGTCGGGTCGTCATAGTTCATATTGATCGGAACATCTATGTCAATACCGCCAATCTTATCAACCATTTCCACAAACCCGTCCAATTCTACCGCGAGATATTTTTGAATGTCAATGCCGTAAGCAAGCTTAATTTCATATTTCAGCTGATCAATACCTGTAAAATACGCGGAATTCAGTTTCTTATCACGTCTTCCGTTATTTCCGACATAAGTATCTCGGGGAAGCTGCATTACATAAACGCTTCCGTCTTCATTATCATAGGTGGCAATCATCATAGTATCCGTACGATAACCGCCCCGGTCTGTCCCGACTAAAAGCACATTTGTTTTATTGGGAGGTTCGTCGGCTCCCATAATAGGAGTTATTATTTGAGCCATACCTTTAATAAGCCCGTTTGCTTCTAGTATTGGAATAATATATGCTGCATAAAGCGCAAAGCATGTAAAAATAACAATAAAACTGCTTATATAAATAGGAATCCATCTGCGGCCTTTATTTTTAAAATATTGTAAAAATCCATCCTTAGTATCAATGCTTAATTCTTCCGATAAAGTATCATTTGATGTTTCATCCAAAAACTCAGCATTTTCTACAATTGGTATTTCCATCGTATTTTGATCATTTTTATCGTTATTTATGTTATTTTTATTATTCTCATCCATTTGCTTGCCCTCCGTTATTCGAACTAATAATACTATTGCGTATCATTACGGAACCCGGATGTATCGTAAGCCCTCTTTGTATAATGGATATAAGTGTATTGTCAATTACTTTTAATATTGAGGCATCCATATCTTTTAATGCAAGCTTTCGTAAATCACTGCTCCAGTTAAATTCTTTATCCCTGTTTATTTCAACCGCATCCGCCAAAAAAATTATTTTAGTCAGCAGTGGCATATTTACCTTGCCAATGGTATGATAAAATATAGCGTCGTAAACATCATCATCAACATCAAAAATTTCTTTGGCAAATTCCGCTCCTGCGGGTCCATGCCATAAATTGCGGCTGTTTTTTATAATCTCATCTAAATCTTTTATACGTTCTAATAATTTTATTGTTCTATCTTTGTCAAATTCTTTGGCACAATCATGCAAAAGCCCCGCAACCTCGGCTTTTTGCGTATCCGCGCCATAAATCTGCGCAAGTTTTTTAGCAAGCTCTGCTACTCCCAATGAATGCTCAAAGCGTTCCTTTGATAGATTTTGCCTGATAAAATCAGTCATATGTTCATAACGCAAATATATCACCTATACAATTTATTTTCTTCTATATACTGCCTGACTTCCTTTGTAACAAATTCCGATATATCTTCACCATTTAAAATCATATTACGGATTTGTGTTGAGGATATGTTAATATTTTTATTGTCTATCCAGAATATTCGTGCCTTATATTTATTTTTAAGTTCAATAGCCTTGTCCTTATTTGTACCTTTTCTAAGAGCTGCTATAATTGAGCAAACCGCGAATATTCTGTGGGGATCCTTCCATTTGTCCATATAATTTATACTATCTCCGCCTGCGATGAAATATAACTCGCAATCCGGATAAACCTTTGCAAAATGCTCCATAGTGTCCGCCGTGTAACAGAGGCCTTGCTTTTTAATCTCATAATCGGAAATTTCAAAGCCGCAACTTCTCGCTACGGCTTTGCACATATCATATCTGTATATACCGGCTGTAACTGATTTGTCTTTATGAGGCGGGTTTCCTGCGGGCACAATAATAAGCTTGTCTAAATTAAATTTATTAATACTCAACTGCGCAATTGTAATATGCCCGATATGAGGAGGGTCGAAGCTTCCCCCGAAAATACCTATTCGCATATAAATTATCCTTTATTTCAATTCAATTTTCCTGTTTTTCTTATCCTTAGCTTTTCTATATAAAACAAACTTGAACCCAATGCTTAAAACCGGTTCCGCGCCTGTCATTTCAGCGCAAATGCCGCATGCCTCTCTGGCTGAAATAAATGCTGTTTCAAGTACGGTAACCTTTATGAGTTCCCTTGCTTCAAGCGCGTCATCCAGCTGTTTAATCAAATTTTCATTTATACCGTTTTTCCCTATCTGAAAAATCGGTTCTATAGTGTTAGCCATACCTCTTAAAAATGCCCTTTGTTTACTTGTAAGCAAGTCTGCATCCTCCTAATACACAAAATCAAATTCCAGTTCATACATTCGTACGGTATCGCCTTCCTGTATGCCCGCCTTCTCCAAAGCTTCTATAATACCTTTGCGTTTTAGTGTATTTTGGAAATACTGCAAAGATTCATTATCATCAAAATTAGTGGAATTCATAAGATATTCAATATAACTGCCTTCTACAACAAAAACGTCACCGTCTTTAGTTACTGCATATGGCTCTTCTTCCTCTTCTGCCATTTCAGGAAGCTCTTCAATTTCACAAATCGGCAATTTAGGAATAGTTTTAAGGGTTTCATAAGCATAATTTAATAGCTCTGATACGCCGGCCTTTGTTGCCGCCGATATTTCAAAAACTTCATAACCCCTTTTTTTCATTTCGGATATAAATCCGTCTTTCAGCTCCGGATTTATCTGCAAATCCGTTTTGTTAGCTGCAACAATCTGCCTTTTTTGCGCAAGTATCGGGCTGTAGTTTATAAGTTCAGCATTAATAGTATCAAAATCCTCTATCGGGTTTCTTCCCTCCACACCCGAAACATCAACAACATGAATCAAAAGCCTGGTTCTTTCTATATGACGCAAAAATTCATGCCCAAGCCCTATTCCCTCATGAGCGCCCTCAATCAATCCGGGTATATCCGCAATAACAAAACTTTCCTCAAGACCCATTCTTACAACGCCTAAATTAGGTTCGAGTGTTGTGAAATGGTAATTAGCGATTTTCGGCTTTGCGTCGCTGACCTGTGATAAAAGTGTTGATTTGCCTACGTTAGGAAACCCCAAAAGCCCGATATCCGCAAGCAATTTCAGTTCAAGCTGAACCTCAAGATTCTGCCCTTTTTGTCCGGGTTTCGCAAATTTTGGCACCTGACGGGTAGGTGTTGCGAAGTGAACATTTCCAAATCCGCCATTACCGCCTTTTGCCGCTATAAACCTTTCGCCGGGTAAAGTTAAATCCGCTATGACGCCGCCTGTCTGTATATTTCTAAAAATAGTGCCGCACGGTACTTTTATAATTATATCCTCACCATTTTTGCCGGAGCTCTTTGCCGCTCTGCCATCACCGCCGCTCATAGCTTTATATTTCTTTTTATATCTGAAATCCATTAGTGTTGATAAATTATCATCGGATTCAAAAACAACATTTCCGCCGCGGCCTCCGTCGCCCCCGTCCGGGCCGCCCGCAGCAACATATTTTTCTCTATGGAACGATACGGCTCCGTTGCCGCCGTTGCCCGCTTCTATATATATTTTTGCCACATCAACAAACATTCAAAACCTCCATCTATTCATCTCATATTATCTAAATATGTGTGCCATTATTTACTCTTAGTATATATAATATTGATGAATATACACTATATAATTTTATCATTTTTAATAAAATAATAATATATACAATTTGCACATAAATTATTAACTGTTATTTTTATATTTTGTATATCTTAAATACAATGTAATAAAAAAAGCGGCATACTGCGTAATTAAAATCGGGCGATTCGCAAACTGTCCCTACCTCATAGCCGCAAAACATATGTGTAGAGGCAGTATGCGAACCGCCCGAAATAATAAGCAATATATAATTACAGAGCGATCGGATAAACGCTGACCTTCTTTTTATCTTTACCCATTCTTTCAAATTTAACTTTACCCGTTACAAGTGCAAATAAAGTATCATCGCTGCCTTTACCAACATTTGTGCCGGGATGAATTTTTGTGCCTCTTTGTCTTACAAGTATATTACCCGCAAGCACTTCCTGGCCGTCTGCTCTTTTAACTCCAAGTCTTTTAGCTTCGCTGTCACGGCCGTTTTTTGTGCTGCCCATACCTTTTTTATGAGCAAAAAATTGCAAATCAATTCTCAACATGATTTAACCTCCGTTTCACAACATATATATGTTTTTTATACTGTCTTTCAAGCTGTAATATATACTGATAAAATGTATCCGTCAAAAGAAAAAACTTTTCTTTTTCTTCATCGGATAAATTTTCGGGCATTTTGCAAATTATAATTGCTTTTGCTTTATTTTTTTTAAAAGCTTCATTTAATCCCAGTATATTTTCTATACCAATTTCAAGCAGCTGAACGCCTCCCGAAATTCCGGCACACACTATATCCCCGCCATGTGCGGCATAACCTGCATGCCCGATTATAGAAAAACCGACAATATGACTGCTTTGCCCCAGTATAAATTTAAATCTCGTCATAAATTATGCCTTGATTTCTTTAATAACTATTTTATCAAGCGGCTGTCTGTGACCTTGACGTTTGTGATAGCCTTTTTTAGGTTTGTATTTAAAGATTCTAACCTTTTTGCCTTTGGTATTAGCTACAATTTCAGCCTCAACCTGCGCGCCGTCAACAACAGGTGTGCCAATTTTAGAATTTTCGCCGTCTATTATGGCAGCAACGCTGAAGCTTATTGTTTCACCTTCGTTTTTGCCTAATTTTTCAACAAAAATAACGTCACCTTTTTCGACTTTGTATTGTTTACCACCGGTTTCAATTACTGCATACATTTTTATGCACCTCCATCCTCCATACTCGCCGGACAATCAGGTACCTTACGGATTTATAACCTGCTCCATGCGGCTAATTCAATATTCTATCACATATTTTGAATTTTGTCAATTATTTTTTTCTAGTTATTTAAATAAAAGAAATAAATGCTTTACATTTTGTTATTTTTGTGGTATAATATATATGTGTAAATAAATAAATTGGGGGTTATTCTATGTATAACATAGGGGACAAAATCGTGTATCCTATGCACGGCGCAGGTGTTATTGAAGGCATTGAGGAAAGAGAAGTATTGGGCGAGGTTAATCAATATTATATACTGCGCATGTCATATGATGATATGAAAGTTATGTTCCCCACCGACGGAGTCGCGGCAGACAGCATACGCGGTGTTATAACTTTAGAAGAAGCAAATAATGTTATAACGTATTTTAATGATTATTATGAAGAGATTAATACAAATTGGAATAAACGCTACAGAGAGAATGTTATTCGTATAAAAAGCGGAAATATCTATGAAGTAGCGCAGGTTGTTAAAATGCTGATGTATCGCGATAAAACCCGTGGACTCTCTTCCGGCGAGAGAAAAATGCTTGCTAACGCCAAACAGATATTAATAAGCGAGCTTGTACTTGCAAAAGGTTTGCCGCAAAATGAGATTGAAAAGATTTTATCTGATATAGTAGATGATTTAATCTCTTCAGCAAAGGAAAATTCTTAACACATTTTTATTATTATCAGCATCGGAAGGCGCAAGTCTAGGCGGGCGATTTTTTTATGTTATAAGAAATTGCGCAGAACTACGTTGCTGCGATGCAAGTGATTTCGCAGCATTGGGGGCGCGAATTGGGTGCATGCCCCGCCTGCTTTTTTATGTTTATTTTATCACGGAGGTTTTTTTATGATATATGCCGGAATTGTTGCCGGGGGAACCGGCAGCCGTATGGGGCTTGATATTCCTAAGCAATTCGCACATATAGGGGATAAACCTATTATCATATATGCGGCTGAAAAATTCGCTTCTCATGTAAATAATATATATATAGCATGCCCTTCAGAACATATAGAATATACAAAAGAGTTATTTTACAAATATACCGATATTAAAAACATACATATTGTTCAGGGCGGAAAAAGCCGTATGGGAAGCGTTCTTAATATTGTATCTCAAATTATTCACAGTTATGGAGTTAATAATGATGATATTATACTAACGCACGATGGCGTTCGCCCTTTTGTAAGTGAAGAAATTATAATAAGGAATATAAACGCAGCGAAGAAATTTTCAGTTTGCGGAACCTTTTGCCCCGCGATTGACACTATCGCCGTATCAACTGACGGCAAAAGCATACAAGCTGTTCCTCCCAGAGATACAATGTATAATGTTCAGACGCCTCAGACCTTTAAGCTGTCAGTTTTAAAAAAGATGTTAGCAATGTCAGGCGAAAACATTGAACAATATACAGATCTTTGCGGAATGGCAATGGGCTGCGGATATCCTGTGCATATAGTTTTAGGAGACGAATATAATATAAAACTAACGTCTCCCATAGATATGCATGCCGCTGACGCGATTCTTAACAAATAGGAGTGATATAATGAGAATAGGAAACGGATATGATGTGCATAAATTAGTATCCGGCCGTCCTCTTATTTTAGGAGGGGAAAATATTCCTTTTGAATTCGGTCTTGAAGGTCATTCGGACGCGGACGTGCTTGTCCATGCTATTATGGACTCTTTATTAGGCGCGCTTGCGCTTGGAGACATCGGCCGGCACTTTCCTGATACCGACTTAGAATACAAGAATGCGGACAGTTTAAAACTGCTCGAAAAAGTAGGCACGCTTATATATGAAAATAATTATATAATTTCTAATATAGATAGTATAATAGTCGCTCAAAAGCCCAAAATGATAAATTATATACCAAAAATGAGGCAGAATATTGCTTCCGCTTTAAAAACCGAACAGGATATAATCAGCGTTAAGGCAACAACCACGGAGCATCTGGGCTTTGCCGGACGCGGGGAAGGTATTGCCTCGTATGCGGTATGTTTACTTAAGAAAATTAAATGAGGGGTTGTTTTAATTGAAAATGTCAAAAATGCTTATGCCAACTTTAAGAGAAGTTCCGGCAGAAGCGGAAATAAAAAGCCATCAGCTTATGCTGCGCGCCGGTATGATGAGAAAAATCGCCGCCGGTGTTTATTCCTATCTGCCAATGGGGCTTAAGGTACTGAAAAAGGTAGAGAATATAATACGCGCTTCAATGGATAAATACGGCGCTCAGGAAGTTTTAATGCCGGCTATTCTGCCTGCCGAAACCTATCAGGCATCGGGAAGATGGGATGTATTCGGGCCTGAAATGTTCCGTTTGAAGGACAGAAATGACCGTGATTTCTGCCTCGGCCCCACACACGAAGAGGTATTTACCGAAATGGTAAAAAGCGAGGTTCACTCCTATCGCAATCTCCCTATAACCTTGTATCAGATTCAGACAAAATACCGCGACGAACGCCGTCCCCGTTTCGGTGTAATGCGCAGCCGTGAATTTATCATGAAGGACGCTTACAGCTTTGATAAAGACAACGAGGGGCTTGATAAATCATATGAATACATGTATAAAGCTTATCATGACGCTTTTGACACTATGAAGCTTGATTATATTGTTGTTGACGCCGATTCAGGCGCTATGGGCGGAAGCGGCTCACAGGAATTTATGGTTAAATCGGAGGTTGGCGAGGATACTATAGCATATTGTTCCTGTGGATATGCAGCCAATAATGAAAAAGCCGCTTGTGTTCCTGAGAGAATAAATTGCCCTGAAGGTGATTTACCTTTGGAGAAAATCCACACTCCTAATGTTAAGACAATAGAAGAGCTTGTAGGATATTTAAACACAGACGCTAAATTATTTGTCAAAACTTTAATTTACAGCGCCGACGGAAAACCTGTTGCTGTTATGGTTAGAGGCGACAGAGAATTGAACGAGGTTAAGCTGCAAAATTATTTGGGCTGCGCCGAGCTTGAAATGGCAGACGCCGCGACTGTTCAGCAGGTAACGGGAGCCGCTGTCGGATTCGCGGGTCCTATAGGCATAAAATGCCGATTGATTATGGATTTGGAAGTTGCTGAAATGAAAAATTATATAGTCGGAGCAAACGAAACTGACTATCATTTCAAAAACGTATGTCACGAGCGGGATTTCAAACCGGAAGCGGTAATAGACGTCCGTACAATTGTGAGCGGTGATGCATGCCCGCATTGCGGCGCAAAAATTGAAACCGCACAGGGTATTGAGGTTGGTCATATTTTTAAGCTGGGAACCAAATATTCCAAAGCGTTAAACTGCAGCTATTTAGATGAAAACGGCAAAGAACAGGCTATGATTATGGGCTGTTACGGAATTGGCGTTAACAGATGCGTTTCCGCAATTATTGAACAGAACAATGACGAAAACGGCATTATCTGGCCTGTAAATATCACTCCTTATCATGTAATAATTGTTCCTGTAAATGTAACTGATGAAACTCAAATGAAAATAGCTGAAGAAATATATGAAGAGCTGAAAAATCAGGGCATAGACGTTATTATGGACGACCGCAACGAACGTGCGGGCGTTAAATTCAAAGACGCGGATTTAATCGGCGTTCCTGTCCGCATAACTGTTGGAAAATTAGCAAAGGAAGGCAAAGTTGAATATAAGCTTCGCACTGATGCGGAGGCTGCTCAAAAAACCCCTTCTGAAGCTGTGTCCAACGCAGTTAAATTTATTAAAGGATAATTAAAAATACCCGGAAGGATTATTTCTTTCCGGGTTGTCTTTTTATTTTAAATATAACCGTAAAAGCCGCGGACACTTACTTCACCGCTGGTTATGCTTTCTGTATGCCCGTCCGCAAATCGGACAACAAGGCCAAAATTATCATCAATACCTTCGGCTGTTCCTCTTTCTTCATTTTCTTTTCGTATTACACGCACATCTTTACCCAGGATTATGCAACGCTCGCGATATGCTGAAAGATATTCTGATTTTTTATTCGGCCAATCCGCTCTCATTTTTTTGAGATTCTTGATTATTTCGGCCGCAAACAGGGCCCTGCTAATTTCTTTGCCCGTTTCTATAGCCAATGACGACGCAATTAGACGAATCTCCTCTGCAAAATCCGATTGCCTGTAATTTACATTGATTCCCAACCCTGTAACAACATACTGAACATGCCCGCTTTCTCCCTCAACAGACATTTCTGTAAGAATACCGCAAACTTTCTTTCCGTTCAAAATAATGTCGTTTACCCACTTTATGCCGGGCTTCACGCCATACACCGTTTCGATAGCGTTGCATACAGCAACGGCGACCCATGCAGTAATGTTTGCGGTTTCAGCAGGCGTACTATTAAGACGCATCAGCATTGATAAATAAATGCCTTTATCTTTATTCGACTGAAAATCCCGTCCAAGCCTCCCGCGACCGGCTGTCTGCTCATTTGCAATAACTATAAAACCGTCATCCGCGTTCTGCTGCGCCAGCTGACGCAAAAACGTATTGGTAGACCCTGTTGTATTCAAACACATTATGTTTTCTACCCAGTCCTCCGGCAGCAAAGCAAGCAGCTCACCGGTATTAAGTTTATCCGGAGAATTTTTAAGCGTATATCCTTTGTTAGTTGATGAAGATATATCGTATCCTTCTTTTCTTAGTGTCTGTACAGCTGCATTTACCGCCGCGCGGCTAATTTGGAGTTTCCTGCTCATTTCTTCTCCTGAAATATATCCGTCCGAATTTTTCAGAATTGCAAGCACACTGGTTTTTGTCATTTTCATCACCATTTGTATTATATTTTTATTTATTATATCATAGGTAAAATAAATTGTAAACATTTTTTGATATGATATTGACAATTTATTTTTTTAATTATATAATAATTGTAAATCAATAATTTTACGAGGTTTACAATTATGAATTTAAAAACAAAAGATTTAACTTTAATTGCAATATTTGTTGCTCTGACATCTGTGTGCTCATGGATATCTATTCCGTCTGCCGTTCCCTTTACCCTGCAAACTTTCGCGGTATTTTTAACTGTGGGATTATTGGGCGGAAAACGGGGCTCTATAGCAATGTTGGTTTATATCCTTCTTGGGGCTTTAGGCGTACCTGTTTTTTCGAATTTTACCGGGGGTTTGGGGATTCTCTTTGGGAGCACCGGAGGATATATTATCGGTTTTCTAGGCTCGGCTCTTATAATGTGGAGTATCATGCGCTTTTTCGGTGAAAAGCCTGTTGTGCTTGCTGTTAGCATGCTTACTGGTCTTTTGGTCTGTTATATATTCGGAACCGCATGGTTTATGCTTGTTTATCTGAATTCAAAAGGCGCCGTTTCACTGTTTACCGTACTATCCTGGTGCGTCATTCCTTTTATCATACCTGATACCATAAAAATAATACTTGCTCTTGTTCTGACTAATAAACTTAAAAAACATATTAAATAAAAAAATACAACACCCTTACAGGTGTTGCATTTTTTTATACTCAGCATTTAGGCTCGCTTGCTCCTCCTTTTGTATACGGAATTAAAAATTCGGGAATGCCGCTTGCATAAGGAGCAATATCATACTGCTGGTAATAAATCACTATACCTTTCGGCGTTAGATAGAAGCTGTTAGCGTTAAAGTTTTCAACTACAAGCTTTTTATAGTCCTCAAAATATTGATTTTGACCATTGCTTATCTCACGCTCAATTTGTTTATAAATCGAATCTATAATATATGTCTTATAATCAAAATTTTTAGGGAATAAATCATTTAATTTTATGTGCCTTCCCTTTTTTATATTCCATGTGTCAGAATAGCGAGGGGTAATTCCATGCGCTCCTCCCGTATATTCATATTGGTCAAAATACAGGCTGATGGCGCAGTTTTCGTTATATGTAACATCATAAACCACAACTACTTCAAAGGTATGTATAGGATAACCGTTTTCAACTGAATTATAATATTCCGCAAGTGCGTTTTTATATAGCTTGTTCTCGCAATAGGACTGAATTTGCAGCGCTTTGGTTTTATAAAACAAATTCATCCGGTTTAAATTCTTCTGAAATTTATTTGAGTAAAACTGAGGATATTTTATAGAATATGTAAGCAGTAGCGAATCGTTATAATACATATCCCTTTTAAGTTCCATCTCTTTTATTCCTACTTCATAATCAAACATAAGAACACCTCCCTTAATATAGCATATGCTGATTTTAAGGGAGGTATTCCTTAGGGCTTACTGAAAAAGTAAGAAACCTTGATTTTTTGCGAAAAGTACAAGCTTTCTTACTTTAAATCTGTATATGTTTTAAGCATATACAGATTTAACAACATAAAAGTGTCCTCAAACACTTTTATGTTGTTTTCAGCCGCCGTAAATAGGTCAAAACCAACAAAAAACCGTATATTTTCGTTGGTTTGCGGAGCTAAAGCTCCACTCCTTAAAAAGCAGAGCTTTTTAAGGATGACCTATTTAGGCTTTCCTTAAAAAGCCCACTTTTTTGAAAGCTGCAGTTTTTCTAGCCAAAACTGCAAAAAGGCATGGAGCAATTTGACTATGTTCATAGCCAAAAATGCCAGATTGATGGTAGTTTCTGCCGT
>Ga0209373_10000826_pt1 | contig 42813 bp, 40 predicted proteins | sample Higcelweek5metaG_FD_187173 | JGI IMG/M metagenome (GOLD analysis project Ga0209373, IMG submission 187173) | Freshwater pond sediment microbial communities from the University of Edinburgh, under environmental carbon perturbations - High... | ecosystem: Environmental > Aquatic > Freshwater >... | reverse complement strand
AAAATAACCTCTTTAAGAGGTATAGTAAGTAAAAGGCTTGCAATGCCCGCCTTTTAGGCGAGCAAGTAAAATAGCCCTTATAGGGCTAATAGCAAACCACCACTTGAAGTGGTGGTCATGACTTTTATGTAAAATAAAAATGAAGCTGTAGAATCGATGTGAATGTATTTACATCGATTTGAAAGCGTTAATTATGCTATAAATCAGAAAAAAATTTATATTTATAATTTGGGAGGTTTTTGTATGTCAGGGCATTCAAAATGGAGTAATATAAAAAGAAAAAAGGAAGCTACAGATGCTGTAAAGGCAAAAATATTTACGAAAATAGGTAGAGAAATAACAGTTTGTGTTAAAGAAAGTGGAGCAGATCCCAGTATAAATGGTAGATTAAAGGAATTGATATCTAAAGCAAAATCTAACAATGTTCCAAATGAAAATATAGAAAGAATAATAAAGAAAGCTTCCGGTGAAAATGATAAAAACAACTATGTTTCCATGGTTTATGAAGGATACGGACCAAATGGTGTTGCTATGATAGTAGAAGCTTTAACAGATAATAAAAATAGAACAGCTGCAGATGTCAGACATTATTTTGATAAATATGGTGGAAATTTAGGCACGACTGGTTGTGTTTCTTTTATGTTTAAAAGTAAAGGTATTGTAATTATAGAAAATAATAACTTAGATGAAGATGTTATCATGGAAGATTGCTTTGAATTTGGTGTAGATGATTTTAACATTGAGGATGATAATGTAGAAATTTTATGTCCTCCTTCAAATGTAAATGATCTGTCTGAAGGATTGAAATTAAAGGGATATAATATTTTATCATCTGAAATATCTATGATTCCAGACACTTACACTACTTTATCAGATGAAGAAAGCATAAAGAAAATGAAAATACTATTAGAACATTTAGAAGATAATGATGATATTCAGAATATTTGGCATAATCTTGAGGATTTTGATTATTAAAATTACATTAAGGAAAGTGCTATTATGATGAAGAAAAAGTTATTTAAAAATAATAAAATATCATTGCTTTTATTTGAAATAATATATCGCTGTATATATTTTTTATTATTTTTCCCTTTGCTAATTAAAATATTTGAGTATGTTTTAGAAAAAAGTAATTATAGTTATATTACTAACAATAATTTCATACTTATATTGAAAAATCCAATTATTATAATTACCTTATTGATTGTTTTTTTTATATTAGCTTTTAGTACTTTTTTGGAGATAAATTGTATTATTGTATCAATAACTCATTCGCAATTACATAAAAAAATAAGTGTTACAGAAATATTTTTTTTAGGACTTGTTAATTTTAAAAAAATGCTAAAATCAAAATTTTTTCTAAGTGTTGCTTTTAGTATTTTATTATTGCCTATTGTAAATTTCAGTTCTATTTTTTATGTATTATATAAATATGAGTTGATTCAATATTTATTAAAAAATATTTTTGTAAATCATGGTTATTTAAACTTAATTTTTTCTTTTTCTATAATAGCTATTTTCTTTGAATTAATATGTTTGTATATTTTTCCGAAATTTGTTTCTGATCAAAAATTTAAAATTAAAAAAAATTTATTTAAAAATTTATTTTTTTTATTGATTACAAACTTAATTACTATTTTAATTTTAGCTTTACTTGTTTTAATTGTTGGTGTGTTTTCTACTATTTATGTAAAATTTAAATATGATAACTCAATTGCATATTCACAACTCATGATTTATGGTGATAGAATAAGTTATTTTATATTTTTTGTATCTGGAATAATCAGCTTGATTTTCAATATAATTATTATGTATAAAATATACTATTTACAAAAAATCAAATCAGAAGATAAAAAAATATTTAAAGATGATATAATGCAACCTCTTTATAAAATGAAAACATTCACCAAAATTGTTGTTTCATTTATTTTTGTTTCTATTTCTATTATTGAATCATATGTTGTTTTTGATATTTTGATTAATGGGTCTACAGTATTAGATAAATTTTTTCAAAACACAGTGATAACAGCTCATAGAGGAGGGGCAAATTTTGTTCCAGAAAACACTTTGAAAGCAGTTGAATATGCTGTGAATGTATCTTCAGATTTTGTTGAAATTGACGTGCAACCAACAAAAGATGGGAAAATCATTTTGCTGCACGATTTGGATTTAAAAAGAACCACTGGTTTTTCTGGCAAGGCTTATAAACTTAACTATGAAGATATAAGAAGGTTAGATCCAAGTTATTATTATAAAGGCAAGTATCAAAATTTATATATACCTACATTAGAAGAGGTAATTGATTTATATAAAGATAAAATAAAATTTAACATAGAAATAAAATATGACAAAAAATATAACGAAAAATTTGTTGATGATATAGTTAATTATTTAACTGAGAATAATCTGGAAAATAGATGTGTGATTTCGTGTACGAATTATGGATATATAAAAAGAGTAAAAGAGTTAAATCCTAAAATTAAAACAGGATATATTTTAAGAGTAGTTTTGGGAAATGTCAGAGGTATGGAAGATGTTGATTTTTTAAGCTTAAGTCATAGATATTTAAATATTAATACTGTAAATATGATACAATACTATGGAAAAGAAGTTCACGTATGGACTGTTAATACAAAAAGTGATATTAATAGAGTTAAAACCATGGGAGTAAATAATTTAATAACAGATAACCCAATATTATGTAGGGAATTAATTTCCGAAAATACTGTCTTTAAAAATTTTAATGAAATTTTCAAATCTTTTTTAATAAGAATCTATTAATATTATTACATTATTGCTATTTATCAATCACATTTATTTTAAAAATTTGAAAATCATTTTGACTCTTTATAGTTAATCAGACTTTGCGGTTCTCTCAATGTCGTCAACTTAGGACAAAAGTTAAAGTTTTAATCGATTTTTTTCAAAAAATCGTAGGTTTCCAAAGGGCAACGCCCTTGGTCGCTTTCCTCAGAAAGCGACATCCTTATGCTTTAGGAGCTTTTTTGCTTCTTTTTGCGATAGAAAAAGAAGTGGAGTTTGAGGCAGAGCATCATAAATTGCCTCAGCAATTTGCTTAAGTTGACGACATTTGCGGTTCGCCTGTGTACCTTCGGCAAAATATCTTTGCCTTACACATATGGCTGAATAGTAATCACAAACAAAGGAAAAAGAATTGATTTAAAAAAATTCTTGCAAAATATATAAATTTATTGTAAAATAATATTATATGTTTATTTTATTTTAGGAGATTTTTAATAATGAAGTTAATATCTATAATTGTACCTTGTTACAACGAAGAAGAAGTACTACCGTTATTTTATGATAAAATAACGGAAATAATGGAGAATATGCATACTAAATATGAAGAAGTTGATTTTGAAATTGTTTTCGTAGATGATGGTTCAAAAGATAATACCTTGAAAAATTTAAGGGAATTAGCCAAAAAAGATGAAAGAATAAGGTATATTTCTTTTTCTAGAAATTTTGGTAAAGAGTCCGGAATGTATGCGGGTTTAGAAGCGTCTAAGGGTGATTATATAGTTGTTATGGATGCAGATTTACAGCATCCGCCTGAATTTATACCTCAAATGTACGAATTTGTTAAAGGTGGGGAATATGATTGTGCCACAACAAGAAGAGTGAGTAGAAAAGGTGAATCTAAATTACGCTCATGGTTCGCTAGAAAATTTTACTCAATAATGGACAAAATATCTCAAACAGAAATTGTTGATGGAGCACAAGATTTTAGATTTATGACTAGACAAATGGTTGATTCCATTTTATCTATGAAAGAGTATAACAGATTTTCAAAAGGTATTTTTAGCTGGGTGGGGTTTAAAGTTAAATATATAGAATATGAAAATGTAGAACGTGCTGCTGGAACTACAGCATGGTCATTTTGGAAACTTTTTTCATATTCTTTGGAAGGAATCATGGCTTTTTCTACAGCACCTTTGGCAATAGCATCATTTCTAGGTGTTATATCTTGTTTAGCTGCATTTATATATGCGTTTGCAGTAATGTTTAAAACCTTAATAGTTGGAGAGGATGTACATGGTTATCCAACTATTGTCTGCTTAATTCTTTTGTTAGGTGGATTACAATTATTCTGTACTGGAATACTTGGCCAGTATTTATCAAAAACATATTTAGAATCTAAAAAAAGACCTATATATATAGTTAGAGAAACTGAAGAGGATATAAAGAATAGCTAGAGTATATGCTGCTATTTAGGCACTAAAGATGAAATTTAAGATTTTAAAAGAGTCTCGACGGACTGGCTTTCAGATTTCCCATTACTATTCAGCTACTAAAGGTAAAGTTTACAATTTTGTAGGGGTTTCGACTTGGACCTTCGGTAAAACATCTCTGTCTTATACAAATGGCTGAATAGTAACGATTTCCCTGGATATTCAGTACATGGCTAAATAGTAATTATATATGGATTTTATAGGTGGTGTTTTATTGAGTAAAAAAATTCGAATAATTATAATTATTCTTTTGATAATTCTTTTTTCCATTATTTTCGCTATAGTTAGATTATATAATGATACATCAAAAACAGGTGTAAAATCTGAAAGTAAAGTAGAAAATATAGAACAAATATTATCCGTTTCAAATGAAAATGGCGAGAGATTATTTAGGGCTAAGGATGGTTTGATTGGTGTAATTGATAAAAATGAAGAATTGTTAATTGAACCGATTTGGTCTGATATTACATTTGTTTCAAATAGCACCTATATTATTTCGAAATTTGAGAATGGTAATGACAAATATGGTATGATAGATAAATCAGAAAATTTAATTGTTCCAGCCATTTATGATAAATTAAGTATAGTTCAAGATGATATTATTTTAGGAGAAATTAAGTATAAAAATAAGTCTAAATATATAATTTTTAATTTTTTAGGGAATTCATATTTTAATAAAGAATGGGATAAAGTAACTTTTAAAAATAATTACATTGAATTAAAAGCTGGTGAAGATATTTTTAAAGCTAAGCTTCAAAATAATTACATGTATATAAGCAATATGTCTGTAAAAAAGGAACTGAGTAACAAAAGTATAAATTTTAATATATATAAGGTTTTTGATTTTAAAAGGCAAACTATTGGTATATATGAAGAGCTTATTGATAATTCTATTAGCTACATAGAAGCTTTATTTAATGATAATATTGAAGTAATTAAGAAATTAAATCATAATGATTTTAACGTTAGTAATAAATTAAATATTGAATTAAAGGGTGCAATAATAGATAGTATTAATAGCAATGAGATTTCTATTGAAAAAACATCTACTGGTATTTATAATTATAAGTCGGAAATCGGATTGACATATACCTTTCCAGAAACTATTTTTCAAGATGGAACAGTAAATACAAATACAAAATCAATTGTGTTTATTATTTTTATGAAAAAAAATATAGATGGAAAATTAAGAGTTTACGAAATTTTAACACATTAATAAAAAATACCTCTTATTATCGTTTAGAATGATAATAAGAGGTTAATTTATTAATTAATAAATTTAAAATTACTTGATTTTATAACACATAATATGATATAATTATTTGGTTAATAGAAGATATTATTTGTTGATTATTTCTAATGTATCACGTGCAATCAAGAGTTCTTCATTTGTAGGAACAACCCAAACTTCAACTTTAGAATTTTCAGTGGAAATTTTAGAAAGTTTTCCTCTAATTAAAGCATTAACTTCTTGATTGATTTCTATTCCAAAGTAACTCATATTTGCTCCAACACCAGCACGTAAAGCTGGGTCATTTTCACCAATACCACCTGTAAATATAATTGCATCTAATCCATTCATAGCTGCAGCATAAGAACCAATATATTTTTGTATTTCATATTGTAAAATTTGTGCTATTAAAATTGCTCTTTCATTTCCTTCTTCGGCAGCGTTTGAAATATCTCTGTTATCGCTTGATATTCCTGACATACCTAAGAATCCAGAACGTTTATTTAACATATCACTTGTTTCTTCAGGAGTCAAGTTAAGTTTACTTTGCATATATGTTACAGCTGAAGCATCAATTGAACCACATCTAGTTCCCATAATCAATCCGTCAAGAGGAGTAAATCCCATTGAAGTGTCTATTGATTTACCACCGTTTATGGCTGTTATGGATGAACCGTTGCCCAAATGACAAGATACTATTTTCAATTCTTCAGGTTTTTTATTTAAAATTTTTGCAAGCTCAATAGATACATAGCGGTGGGATGTACCATGAAAACCATATTTTCTTATGCTATATTTTTCATAACATTCAAAAGGTATAGCGTACATATAAGCTTTTGGAGGAATTGTTTGATGGAAAGCTGTATCAAAAACAGCTACTTGAGGAACGTTTTCAGGTAAAACAGATTTACAAGCTCTAAGTGCTAAAGCGTGAGCATGATTATGTACTGGTGCAAGCTCAGCCAAGTTATCAATTTGATCAATTATTTCATCTGTAATAATACAAGTTTCAGTAAATAACTCAGCTCCTTGTACAATTCTGTGACCTACTGCTGAAATTTCATTCATACTTTCTATAACTGATGCATTACTTTTAGTTAATGTTTCAACTAATTTTAGAAAAGCTTCAGTATGTGTAGGAAAGGAACAATCTTCTTCAATACTCCTACCATCAAAAGTTTTGTATGAAATATGCCCTCCTAAACCAATTCTATCACAATTTCCTTTTGCGATAACATTTTCATTTTTCATATCAATTAATTGATATTTTAATGAGGAACTGCCGGCGTTGATTACTAGAATCATCATTTGTTTTTTTCAATCCTTTCAAAATATTGAACAATTAAATATATTTTATTGTTCTTATACTCAAAAAATGAGTAATATAAATTTAAAACATATTTGAAGATAAAAAATATCTATCAAACATTAACTAATTAATTATATACCAAAATAGATGAAATGAAAATACTTTTTTAAAAAAATTTTTATTTTTAAGTTTTTAATACTTTATTTAAATATATAGGAGGAATATCAATGAAAGTTTCAGGTATAATTTGCGAATATAACCCTTTTCATAATGGACATCATTATCACATTCAAAAAACAAGAGAAAATGGAGCAACACATATTGTTGCTATTATGAGTGGTAATTTTGTACAAAGAGGGGATGTTGCTTTAATTGACAAATTTGAAAGAGCGAAGGTTGCAGTAAGGTCGGGAATTGACCTTGTAATTGAATTACCAGTTGCTTTTGCACTTTCTACAGCTGAAACCTTTGCTAGAGGGGCTATGCATATTTTAAATGCAATGGGATGTGTTGAAGAGGTATCTTTTGGAAGCGAATCTGGTGACATAAGTAAAATTATTTCTGCTGTTAAAGCAAACATAGAGTGTTCAAAATCAGATGAAATGAAAAATTTACTGGAAAACGGGTTTTCATATCCAAGTGCACTATATTGTTTAGTAGAAAAAAATTATGGTAAGCAAATGTCAGAAATTTTTGATGGCCCTAATAATATTTTAGCTATAGAATATGTTAAAGCTCTTGCTTATTTAAATTCAAAAATTTCACCTTTTACTATATCTAGAAAAAATGCTGGACATGACGAGCATAAGGTTTTTGGTAATTTTGCAAGTGCTTCTTTTATAAGACAAAATCTTTTAGAGGATAATGATTGCCATGATTTAATGCCTAATGAAATGGCAACTGTTATAACTGCAGCAATGGCAGAAGGACGAATAGCCTCTTTGAGCAATTTGGAAAAAATAATATTATATAAAATGAGAACAATTAGTGTTAATCAAATTAGAGATACGCCTGATGTAGGGCAAGGTCTTGAAAATAAGATTTATGCTTCTAAAACAGCTACGTCTTTAGAAGAATTAATGCATTTAATCAAAAACAAGAGATATCCTATGGCTAGAATAAGAAGAATCTTATTAAATGCATTAATTGGAATAAATAAAAATGATTTAATGCAACCACCGGTATATGGTAGAATCTTGGCTATAAATGAAAGAGGTACAGATATTTTAAATGCGGCAAAAGGAAAATCAAGAATACCATTTGCAACGTCTTTATCAAAACTAAGTGAAATAAATGCAGTTACAAAAAGATTTGCTGAGTTAGAAGCATTGTCAACTGATATATATAATTTGGCTACTAAGACTATGCAAACTACAGAGACTGACTATAGAGCAAAAATAGGAGTATTCAATACTTTGGAATTGAGGTAATAATGAATTATAAAGGAGTCATATTTGATTTAGATGGTACTATTTTGGATTCAATGAGCTCGTGGATAGATGTTGATAAAATATTTTTATCAGAAAACGGAATAGAACATATACCAAGAGATGTAGATGATATGGTCAAAAAACTTACTTTTGAAGAATCGGCAGAATATTTTATAAAAAGATTTAATTTAAATCTTTCTAAAAAGCAAGTTATAAATAGAATTGAAGAAATTATTGCTTATAAATATGCAAATGAAATCCAGCTTAAACCTTATGTTTTAGAATTTTTAGATGAACTTGATTCAAAAAATATACCATATTGTATTGCTACGGCTACTTATTTTTCTTTGGCGAAATCTGCACTCGAAAGATTAGATATATTTAGCAGATTTGAGTTTGTTTTAACTTGTACAGATGTTGGAAAAAACAAAACATTTCCAGATATATATACTAATTCTGCTGAAAAAATGAATACAAAAATAGAAGAAACATTAGTGTTTGAAGATGCATTGCATTGTATCATAACTGCAAAAAATTCAGGATTTTATACTATTGGAGTTTATGATGAATCTTCTAAAAATGATTGGCAAAAAATAAATGAAATAAGTGATTTATCAATATCTTCATTTGAGAATTTAAAAAGAATATTAGAAATATAACAGTTTATTTAAGGGGTTTTCTATGAAAAAAGTAATGGTTGGCATGAGTGGTGGAGTTGACAGTTCAGTTGCAGCAAAACTTTTATTAAATATGAATTATGATGTTGCAGGAGTTACGTTAAAACTTTTTTCTAGCGATGAAGAAAATTGTTTTGATAAAACATGTTGTTCTTTGTCAGATGTAGATGATGCAAGAAGAGTTGCATACAAGTTGGGCATAGAACATTTAGTATTTAATTTTCAGGATGAATTTAAAAGAGATGTAATAGATGATTTTATAAATAGTTATCTTGTTGCCAAAACTCCAAATCCTTGCATAGAGTGCAATAAATTTATTAAATTTGATAAAATGCTTAGAAGAGCAGAAGAGTTGGGTTTCGATTATATAGCAACAGGACATTATGCAACAAAAGAATATTCTGAAGAAAATGGTAGATATTATTTGAGAAAATCTAAGGACTTGTCTAAGGATCAAACATATGTTTTGTATAATCTAACTCAATATCAACTTGAAAAGACACTTTTTCCTCTATCTTCTTATAATAAAGAAGATGTAAGAAAAATTGCAGAGGACACAGAATTAATTAATGCTAGAAAACCAGATAGTCAAGACATATGTTTTGTACCAGATGGTGATTATGCTTCTTTTATAAAAAAATATACAGGAAAAGAATTTGAAAAAGGTGATTTCTTAGATATAAAAGGAAATATAATTGGGAAGCATATGGGTGTTGTGAATTACACTATAGGTCAAAGAAAAGGATTAGGTATATCTTTGGGAAAGAAAATGTTTGTAGTAGATAAAAACCATGAAAAAAATACAGTTACTTTAGGAGAATTAAGTGATTTAGTTTCTTATGAAGTATATGCGGAAGATATAAATTTAATCTATATATCAGATATAAAATCGCCATTAAGAGTCAAATCTAAAAATAGATACAATCAAAAAGAAGAAGATGCAACAGTTTATTTACATAAAGATAGTGAGTTAAAAATTGTTTATGATAATCCACAAATTGCTGTTTCAAAGGGACAATCAGTGGTTTTTTATCAAAATGATATATTAGTTGGTGGCGGAAAAATAAAGTAATATTTTGAAATTAAGGGTGTGTGCTTGATGAAAATAAAAAGTTTATCAATTATTATGTTACTAGTTTTGTCTTTCTTTTGTTCATGTTCAAAAGAAATAGATGAAAATGAGTCAAAAGTTACATTGGAAAGTTCAGTTACAACAGTTTCAGAGGAATTAGTTCAGGAAAATTCCACTGTTGTTGGAACTGATGAAAGTGCTGAAAGTGTTATAGAAGAAACTCCTATAAGTAATATTCAAAATCCTATTACTGGAGAATTGGGTTTTAACGAAAATGCAATTAACAAAAGACCAGTTGCAGTTATGATAAATAATATTCAAAGTTCGTTACCTCAATATGGAATAGAAGCAGCAGACATGATTTATGAAATAGTAGTAGAAGGTGGAATAACAAGAATGATGGCGATATATTCAGATTATTCAAATGTTCCAAATGTATGCTCGATAAGAAGCTGTAGATTTTATTTTCCTATATTAGCGTATGGAATGGATGCTATTTATTGTCACTGGGGAACTGATAAAACTATGGCACAAGAAACTCTTGATAGATTAGGTATTGAAAGATTTGACGGTGGTGGAAATGCAGAAAATGTACTTTTTTTTAATGATCAGGATAGATTGAATAACTATGCAAGAGAACACACAGGATATTTAAAAGGCAGTGTTTTGCCTGAATTGATACAAAGTTATGGGTATAGAACAGATTTACTTGAAAAAAACAGAGGAAATGTGTTTAATTTTAATTCTGGAAACGATATGTTGGTTCCTTCTGGAGTAGATTGTAATAAAGTTTTATTAAATTTTTCAAGTGATTACTTTAGTACATTTGATTTTGATAGTGAACTAAAAGTATATAAAAAACAACATTCAGGAAGTGCACATATTGATCAATCTACAGGCAATCAATTAAGTTTTACAAATGTATTTGCTTTGAGAACACAAATAGGCCTGTTGAATATAGGACAGCTTATGGATGTTAAACTAAACGGGGGAACAGGATATTATATTTCAAATGGGAAAGCACAGGAAATAAATTGGCATAAAAATTCTGAAGAAGATAAGATTTCATTTACTGATTTAGATGGGAATGAGCTTATTGTTAATAAAGGGAAAAGTTATATAGGCATAATTGGAAATGAAAAAATAATAAGTATAAATTAAAAGTTAATATTGGCTGCTGAAGGTGTTACTATTCAGCCATTAAGGTGAAGTTTATGGTTTTGCAAGGGTTTTGACTCTGCGGAGTCGACCGGGTTTTCTGGTCATCCTAAACCTTCGGTAAAACATACATACGGCTGAATAATAACATCAAAATGTGAACAAAATATTAATTTTATTTTAGCTATTGACAAACGTATCTATTCGCGGTATAATTAATTAGTAAAAATAAAGCAGAACCCATCAGTTCTCACCGATTAGCATTTATTTAGCTTTGTCGGTCAATACTAAGTATTGTTAAGAGTAAGAGTGCTGACGGTATGTCTGTACTCTTTTTTTTTAAATTAGACTTGGAGGTGCTGGCTATTAGCAACAAAGAACTACAAATAAACGAGGAAATTCGCGATAAAGAGCTTCGCGTTATTGATGAGGATGGATCTCAGCTTGGAATTATTTCCGCAAAGGATGCACAAAAACTTGCATTTGATCAAAATCTTGATTTGGTAAAAATCGCTCCACAAGCGACTCCACCCGTGTGTCGTATAATGGATTATGGTAAATACTGTTTTGAACAAGCAAAGCGTGAAAAAGAAGCTAGGAAAAATCAAAAAATTGTAGAAATTAAAGAAATACGTATGTTTTCTAACATTGATACTCATGACTTTAACACAAAGGTTAATCAAGCACAAAAATTTCTAAAGTCAGGTGATAAGCTCAAAATCTCAGTAAGATTCCGAAAACGAGCTATTGCTCATCCTGAATTAGGGATGGAAGTTCTAGAACGTTTTAAAGAAACTTGTTTGGAGGACGGCGTTGTAGAAAAGCCTGCAAAAATGGAAGGACGTAGTCTTATTATGTTCGTTTCACCAAAGGCAACTAAGTAATTAAGGAGGAATCTCAATAATGGCAAAAATTAAGGTTAAAACACATTCTGGTGCTAAAAAACGTTTTAAAATTACTGGAAACGGTAAGGTAAAATTCCAGAAGACAAACAAAAGACACAGATTAACTCAAAAAGCAACTAAAAGAAAAAGAATAGCGCGTGTTACTGGAGTTGCTTCTGATGCAAATGCTCCAACAGTTAAATTATTAATACCTTATAAATAAGGAGTAGATTTAACATCACTTATATTTAAAATATAAGTTTAATTGAAATAAAAGCGGAGGTAAAGTATTATGGCTCGTATTAAGGGCGCAATGATGACTCGTAAAAGAAGAAACAAGATCCTAAAACTTGCAAAAGGTTATTGGGGTAGTAAAAGTAAACATTTTAAAATGGCCAAACAAGCAGTAATGAAATCTGGAAATTATGCTTATGTTGGACGTAAACAAAAGAAACGTAATTTTAGACAACTATGGATTACTAGAATTTCAGCAGCTGCTAAAATGAACGGTATAAACTATTCAACATTTATGAATGGTCTTAAAAAGGCGGATATTACATTAAATCGTAAAATGTTATCTGAAATCGCAATTAATGATCCGACAGGTTTTACTGCTATTGTTGAGAAGGCAAAAGCTGCTTTATAATGCGGTTTATGTAATGCACTTTATGTCGGAGAAAAATAAATTCTCTGCTTAATTAACAGCAGAGAATTTTATTTATAATCTATAAAGACATAAATGAGTTTTATAATAAACACGCTCTATAAAGGGCGTGTTTTCTTTTAAATAATAGTAAATTATATCTTAAGGTATAAAAATAATATATCTTAGCTTTCCAGTTGCACTGGATCTTAGGTAAGATATCTCTATCTCACATATGGTTAAATATTAAACTTATCTTTTAAAATATTAGGAGAACTAATTTGAATATTAATACGGAAATAATTACTTCAAAAGAAAATCCACATATAAAATTATATCAAAAATTATCTAGTTTAAAAAAATCAAGAGATCAAGAGGATCTATTTGTTTTAGAAGGGCACAGAATTATTTTTGATGCGATAAATGAAAAAGTTCCTATAATAAAATTATTTTTAACACAATTATATTTTGAAAAACATGAAGCTGAGCTTTCACAGGTTGATTTGAAGGGAGTAAACATACTTATTGTTTCAAATGAGCTTGGTTCAAAAATGTCATTAACTGAAAGTACACAAGGTATTTTTGCGATATGTAAAAAAAATTCAAAATATAACTTAACAGAGGCATTGGAAGATAATGAAAAAATAATTGTACTGCATAAGCTTCAAGATCCAGGAAACTTAGGCATGATTATAAGAACTGCAGATGCTTTGGGGATTAATAAAATTATTTTATCAGAATGTTGTGATTTATTTTCACCTAAGGTAATTAGAGCAACTATGGGTTCTGTATTTAGAGTGAATATTTTTATAGAAAATGATATTTTAAAGTTATTTGAAATATTTAAATTAAAAAAAATCACTTCATATGCAGCTGTAATCGATGTAAATGCATCAAGTATTCGTAATATAAAATTTTCAAATAAAAGTGCTGTTTTGATTGGCAATGAAGGAAATGGATTGGATAAAGAAATAATTAATATATGTGATGAAAGAATAACTATAGTAATGAATGGAAATATAAATTCATTAAATGCTGCAATGGCGGCTGGTATAATTATTTGGCAAATGAGTGAAAGGTAACGAAGTATCGATTATAATTATGAATGAAAAAGTTTATTTTATATGGTTTTTATTAGTATTTGGTGTTGGTAATATTAAAGTATTGGATTTAATAAAATCTTTTAAAAATGTTGAAGAAGCTTATTTATATTTTGTTAATTATAAAAACAAAAGTTTTGAACAACAGTTTTCTCAAAAAGAAATTTTAAAAATGTCGAATACAAATATTGAAGAAGCAATAAAAATTTATGAATATTGCAATGTAAACAATATTAATATTATTTCAGTTTATGATAATTCATATCCTACTTCTTTAAAAATGATATTTAATCCACCTCTTGTATTATTTTGTTTAGGGAATACTGAAAATTTGGAGGATGAGTTGTCTTTAACTGTAGTTGGAACAAGAAAGCCGTCAGATTATAGTGTAAAAGTTGCTAAAAATATTTGTTATGAATTATCTAAACTCGGCTTTACATTAGTAAGTGGTTTTGCTTTAGGTATAGATTCTATAGTTCATCAAGCAGCGTTGAAAAATAACTCAAAAACTATTGCTGTTTTAGGTTGTGGAATAGATGTTAATTACCCAAAAGAAAATGCATCATTTAAAAGAATAATTGCACAAAAAGGTGCTGTTCTAAGTGAATTCTTACCTGGAACAAAACCTTTACCTGTAAATTTTCCAATGAGAAACAGAATATTATCTGCTTTAACAAAAGGGACATTGATTATTGAGGCAGCAAAAAAAAGTGGTTCAGTTATAACCGCAGAAATGGCTGTTGAACAAGGAAAAGATGTTTTTTGTATACCACCTAAAGATATTTTTGACTCTAGATATGAAGGTGTAATAAAATATCTTAGGGAAGGCGCGATACCAGTATTTGGTCATATAGATATAGTTTATGAATATTATACACTTTTTAGTCATAAGGTTTTTTCACTAAATAACTATTATGAAATAAAAGATGATGCATCTATTTTAGAAAATTCTAACAAAAAAATAAAAGTTAGAAATTTTAAAGATAATACTGAAGAAAAAGCGATTGTAGGGAAAAGCAAGGATAAAAAAGTTGAAATTGATTTTTCTATGTTAGATGAAAATCAAAAAACAATAGTTGGACTGTTAAGTGATATGGAAATGCATTTTGACGACTTAATATATAAGACAAATATAGAAGTTTCTGAAATGTTTTCTTTATTAACTGAACTAGAGATTATGGGAATTATAAATTCCTTAGCGGGAAAGATGTATAGATTAAAAAATAGATAAAGGAGAGGATAAATTTGAATTTAGTTATAGTGGAGTCTCCTGCAAAAGCTAAGACGATAAAAAAATATTTAGGTCCTGGATATGAAGTAATTGCTTCAATGGGGCATATTATAGATTTACCTAAGTCAAAATTAGGTGTTGACACAGAAAACGACTTTACCCCAATGTATACAGAAATGAAAGGTAAAGAAGATGTTATAAAAGATTTAAAAAAACATGCAAAAAAATGTGATAAAATATTCTTAGCAACTGACCCTGATAGAGAAGGTGAAGCTATATCTTGGCATATAGCAAATATGTTAAATTTAAGTCTAGAAGAAGACAATAGAATAGCATTTAATGAAATTACAAAAAATGGTGTCAATTATGGTATGAGTAATCCACATAAAATTGATATTGATTTAGTTAATGCACAACAAACAAGAAGGATTTTAGATAGAATTGTAGGATATAAATTAAGCCCATTTTTATGGAAAAAAGTAAAAAGAGGACTATCTGCTGGTAGAGTTCAGTCTGTTTCAGTAAGATTGGTTGTTGATAGAGAAAATGAAATAAGGGAATTTGTAACTAGGGAGTATTGGTCAATAGATACAAAATTTTCAGCACCATCAAGTAGAAAGATTTTTTCAGGTAAGTTATCGTCAGTGGATGGTGTAAAAGCAGAAATTTCAACACAGGAAGAAGCAAACGCCATTTTGAAAAGACTAGATGATGCAGAGTATAAGGTTATAAAAGTAAAGAAGAGAATAACAAAAAAACAACCATCGCCTCCTTTTATAACTTCTACTTTACAACAAGAAGCATCCAAAAGAATGGGATTTCAAGCTAGAAGAACAATGAAGGCTGCTCAGGAATTATATGAAGGTATTGAGATAAATGGAATGGGACTTGTAGGTTTGATTACATACATGAGAACAGACAGTTTAAGAATATCTTCAGAAGCACAAACAGCAGCAGCAAAATATATAGAAGAAACTTATGGCAAAGAATATCTTCCTCCATCACCTAGAATATATAAGTCAAAAAAGAATTCCCAAGATGCACATGAAGCTATAAGACCATCTATGCCTGATTTGACACCAGAAAAAGTAAAGAATTCATTGACAACAGATCAATATAAGGTATACAAATTAATTTGGGAAAGATTTATTGCTAGCCAGATGGCAAATGCTTTATTAGACACTGTTTCTATAGAAACTGAGGCTAATAATTGCGTTTTTAATTCTTCTGGTTATTCAATAAAATTTGATGGATTTACTGTTTTACATGTTGAGTCTCAAGAAAGTGATGATGATGGTGCGGAAAATAAAGTTCTTCCTCCAATAGAAGAAGGAGATATTTTGAGGTTGAAAGAAATAAATGGAAACCAACATTTTACTCAACCTCCATCTAGATACACAGAAGCTACCTTGATAAAAGCTTTAGAAGAAAACGGAATAGGTCGTCCGAGTACTTATGCACCAACTATAACAACAATAACAGCTAGAATGTATGTTGAAAGAGATGGAAAACAATTAAAACCTACCAGTTTGGGTGAAGTAACAACAGAACTTATGAAAGATCTGTTTAAGCATATTGTTGATGTTAAGTTTACGGCAAAAATGGAAGATAATTTAGATGATATAGAAAAAGGAGAGAAGAATTGGATAGAAACTCTAAGAGAATTCTATGTGGATTTTGATGATACTTTTGTAAAAGCTGAAAAAGCAATGGAAGGTAAAAGAGTAAAGGTTCCAGTTGAGGAAACAGATGTCATCTGTGAAATATGTGGGAAAAACATGGTTATTAAAATAGGCAGATTTGGTAAATTTTTAGCCTGCTCCGGTTTTCCAGAATGTACAAATACAAAAAAAATCATTCAAGCGACAAAAGGAACTTGCCCACTTTGTGGTGGAACTGTTGTAGCAAAGAAATCAAAAAAAGGCAGAAATTTCTTTGGATGTGAAAAGTATCCTGATTGTAATTTTATGACTTGGAATACACCTATTGAGGAAAAATGCCCTAAGTGTGAGTCTTCTTTGTTTAAAAAAGGTGGAAGAACAGGTATGATTTTATGTGAAAAACCTGAATGCGGATATGAACGTAAATTATAATTTTGGAGGAAATAGATGTTAGTAACAGTTGTTGGAGCAGGTCTAGCCGGATGTGAAGCAGCATGGCAAATTGCAAACTCTGGTATAAAAGTTCGATTATATGAAATGAAACCTCAAAAATATACACCTGCACATAAATATAAGGGTTTTGCTGAACTTGTATGTTCAAATTCATTAAAAGCTGCTAGAATAGATTCTGCTGCTGGATTATTAAAAGAAGAAATGAGATTATTAGGTTCTTTATTAGTTCCATGTGCCCATGAAAACTCAGTGGAAGCTGGTGGTGCGTTGGCAGTTGATAGAGAAAAGTTTTCAGATACTGTTACTAAAAAAATTATTGAACATAAAAATATTGAAGTTATAAGTGAAGAACTAAATAACATACCAGACGGTGAAGTTATTATTGCAACTGGACCATTAACGTCAGATAATTTGGCTGATAATATTTCAAAAATAACAGGTGAATCTTTGAGTTTTTTTGATGCAGCAGCCCCAATTGTAACTTTTGAAAGTTTAAATAAAGATTTGGTTTTTTTTGCTTCAAGATATGATAAAGGTGACGCAGATTACGTAAACTGTCCTATGAATAAAGAAGAATATTTAAATTTTTATAATGCTTTATTAACTGCTGAAACTGCACAATTAAAGGAATTTGAAAAAAGCCCTTTTAAAGTTTATGAAGGATGTATGCCAATAGAAATTTTAGCTAAAAGAGGCGAAGATACAATGCGTTTTGGTCCTTTAAAACCAGTTGGACTTATAGATAAAAGAACAGGTAAAAGACCATATGCAGTTGTACAGCTAAGAAAAGAAAATAGAGAGGGAACACTCTATAATTTAGTTGGGTTTCAAACAAATTTAAAATTTGCTGAACAAAAAAGAGTTTTTTCGATGATTACCGGTTTAGAAAATTGTGAAATAGTTAGATATGGTGTTATGCATCGTAATTCCTTTATTAACAGTCCTATAGTTTTAAATCATTCTTTTCAAATGAAAAATAATCCAAGTATTTATTTTGCTGGTCAAATTACAGGTGTAGAAGGGTATATGGAGTCTGCAGCAAGTGGTATTTTGGCAGGAATTAATATGGTTAGAAAGTTAAATAACAAGGATGCTTTGAAATTACCTTTAACAACAATGATGGGTGCGTTGAGTAGATATATAAGCGATGAATATAATAAAGATAACTTTCAGCCTATGGGTTCAAACATGGGTATTTTACCAGAATTAGGCGAAAGAATAAAAGATAAAAAACTTAAATATCAAGCATATGCAAATAGGTCTATTGCAGATTTAAAAGAATATTTGGATAAAATGATATGAGATTTAATATTTTAAATTACAGATTTTATTTGTAATTTATTCTAGTATATTTTAAGAACTAAATTTTTTTATGAAAATGCTTTAAATATTTTACTAGAAAAATATTTTTATTAGAAAAGAGATGTTTTAATTGAAGATAATAGTAGATGCTTTTGGCGGAGATAATGCACCACTTGCAGTTATTAAAGGCAGTGCTATGGCAGTTGAAAAATTAAATGTAGATATAGTTTTATGTGGTGACGAGAAGAAAATAAAATCATTGGCTTCTGATAGTAATATTAGTTTAAAAAATATAGATATTATTCATTCGGATACAGTCATTGACATTCATGAAGAACCAACAGAAATTATAAAGTCTAAAAAAAATTGTTCAATGGCTACTGGACTTCAAGCTTTGGCTGATGGAAAAGGTGATGCTTTTTTGAGTGCTGGAAGTACAGGTGCACTTACAGTGGGAGCTACATTCATCACTAAAAGGCTTAAGGGAATTAAAAGGGCTACTTTGGCACCGATTTTACCTGCTAAAAATGGGTATGTTCTTCTCGTGGATGGTGGAGCAAATGTTGATTGCAGGGCTGAAATGATTGTTCAGTTTGCAGTTATGGGTTCAGCTTATATGGAAAAAGTAATGGGAATTTCTAATCCTAGAGTTGGGTTAGTAAATGTAGGTTCTGAAGAAACTAAAGGTCGTGAAATGGAAATAGAAGCTTATAAGCAACTGTCCAAATCACCAATAAATTTTATTGGTAATGTTGAAGCCAGAGATATTCCTAAATCAGTATGTGATGTTATTGTAACAGATGGATTTACAGGTAACATAATTTTAAAATTGTATGAGGGAATGGGTTCTTTTTTTGCAGGTTCTTTAAAGGAGATGCTTACAAATGGAATTATTTCAAAAATCGCCTCGTTGTTACTCTTAAAAAAGATCAAAATTTTTAAGAAAAAATTTGATTATTCAGAAGTTGGTGGAGCAGTATTAATGGGGATTTCCAAGCCTGTTATAAAGGCACATGGAAGTTCAGATGAAAAGGCTTTTTTCAATGCAATTAGGCAGGCAAAAAATTGTGTTGAAGGTGGAATAACTGAACAAATAACTAAGCATCTTCAAAGTATAAAAAATTCGGAGGTAGAGTAATGAAAAAATTAGAAGAAGTAATTGAATATTCTTTTAAAAATAAATCTTTACTTACTGAAGCACTATCTCATTCTTCTTTTGCAAATGAAAATAAAAAAGGAAGAAGTAGTAATGAAAGATTAGAGTTTTTAGGTGATAGCGTTTTATCAATAGTGGTTTCACAGTATTTATTTGAACATTTTACTCATTTACCAGAAGGTGAATTGACTAAGATAAGAGCATCTTTGGTCTGTGAAAAATCACTATATAGTTTTGCAAAGTTAATTGATTTAGGTAAGTTTTTGTTACTTGGAAAAGGTGAAGAAAATACTGGGGGACGTGAAAGACCTTCTATTTTGGCTGATGCTTTTGAAGCACTAATTGCAGCAATTTATCTTGATAGTGATTTAGAAGCGTCGAAAAATTTTATTTTAAAATTTATACCTAAAGATATAGATAAAAACAAAGCTCCTGGATTTAATGACTATAAGACTATTTTACAGGAAGTAATACAGCAAAATCCAGAGGAAAAAGTAGAATACGTGATAGTTGAACAAAGTGGTCCTGATCATAATAAAGCTTTTAAAGTTCAAGTATGTTTAAATTCTAACGTTATTGGAACTGGAAATGGAAGAAGTAAAAAAGAAGCAGAACAAAAAGCTGCAAAAGAAGCATTGGAATTGATGGGCTATGAAACATAATAATATATCAATCTTTATACCTCACTATGGTTGTCCAAATATGTGTAGTTTTTGTAATCAAAAAAGTATAAGTGGAAAGCAAAATAGTGTAGATATATTTGAAATAGATGAAACTTGTAGTAAAGCGTTTAATTACATAAATGATAAATCAAATACAGAAATAGCTTTTTTTGGAGGAAGTTTTACTGCTATTGATGAAGATTATATGATTTTACTTCTTGAAACTGTTCAAAAATATGTAGGTAAAAATAAATTTAAAGGTATAAGAATTTCTACAAGGCCAGATTGTATAAATGAAAATATATTAGATATTTTAAAAAAATATCAAGTTACATCGATAGAACTTGGTGCACAAAGTATGGTTGAGGAAGTCCTTATATCAAATGACAGAGGCCATAGTGCAGAAGATGTAGAAAAATCTGCTTTGTTGATAAAATCTTATGGTTTTGAATTAGGCTTACAAATGATGGTGGGTTTGTATAAAAGTAAAATAGAATATGAATATGAAACAATGAATAAAATTATTAGTCTCAAACCCTCTACAGTTAGGATATATCCAGTAGTTGTATTGAAAAATACTAAATTAGAAACTTTATATCTTAGTGGAGAATATAATTTGTTTGAATTTGATAATGTTGTGGATTTATGTGCAAATATGCTAAAGAGTTTTCATGAAAATAATATTAAGGTCATTCGTTGTGGTATACATGCCTCAGATTTAGTAAGTTCCGATTCAATAGCTGGATTTTATCATCCGGCATTTAGAGAAATAGTTGAATCAAAAATTTATCAAAATGAAATAGATAAAAAAATAAAAATACTATTAAAAGAAAAAAAGAATACAGACCAAATAAAAATTTTTGTTTCAAAGAATTGTATAAGTAAGGCAATTGGACACAAAAAATCAAATGCTGAATATTTTAGCAAGTTTAAAATAGGAAATATTTTGTTTAAAGAAGATGAAACTTTAGAATTATTTAAATGTAAATTAGAGGTTTGATATAATGTATTTAAAGTCGTTGGAATTACAAGGGTTTAAATCTTTTCCGGAAAAAGTTAAATTAACTTTTGACAAAGGCATGACAGGTGTTGTAGGCCCAAATGGAAGTGGAAAAAGTAATATTGGTGATGCTGTAAGATGGGTGTTAGGTGAACAGTCAACTAAAACACTAAGAGGCAATAAAATGGAAGATGTTATTTTTTCTGGTACAACAAAAAGAAAACCTGTAAGTTTTGCAGCAGTAACACTTTATATTGATAACACTGAAAGAAAGTTACATTTTGATAATGATGAAGTTTCTATAACGAGAAAGTTATATCGAAATGGTGATAGCGAATATAGAATAAATGGAAAAAATGTAAGATTAAAAGATGTAAATGAATTATTTATGGATACTGGAATTGGAAGAGATGGGTATTCTATAATTGGGCAAGGCCGTATTGCTGAGATAGTTGGTGCCAAAAGTACAGATAGAAGAGATATTTTTGAGGAAGCAGCTGGTATTTCAAAATTTAGATATAAAAAAGAGGAAGCACAAAAAAAACTGATTCAAGCTGAAGATAATATTGTTAGATTGCAAGATATAGTAGCAGAACTTGAATCAAGAATATTGCCTTTAAAAATTCAAGCAGAAAAAGCTCAGAAATTTATAGTTTTAGCAGAAGAAAAGCGTAAAATTGAAATTTCTTTATGGATAAATAAGATTGATGAATATAAAAAAAATATCGATAAATTAAAAAATGATTTGCTTATTTATAATTCAAATTATGAAGTTATAGAAAGTAAAATAAGTGAAAATGAAGATAAAATGCAATCAATATATAGCAAAATGAAAGAAACATCTATAAAAATAGATGAATATAAAAATTTTATTTTAGAAATAGAAAAAAAATCTTCTGAATATAAATCCAATATTGCAGTATTTTTAAATGAAATTGAATATTTACAAAAAGAATTGCCTAATATAGAAGAACGTAAAAACACTAATAATAGTAATTTAGAATGCAATATAATTAAAGTGGATGAAATTTCTATAAAACTAAAAGAAAACCTAAAAATGATAAAAGATTATAACAATAAAATACTTGAACTAGAAACAGAGTTTAAATCTATTGATGATTTAGCATCAAGTTTAGATATTAATTTTGATAAAACTGGAGATTTTTTAAATGCAAATTATATAAAGCAAAGTGAAACAAATTTGAAAATACAGTCATCTAAAAATAATATTCTAGAAATGGAAAAGGAACTAGTAGTTTATGATGATGATATATTAAAATCAACAAATGAAATCAATCAAGCAAAAATAGTAAATCAATCTAAAGTAGATGAATTATCTAATTTAATAAATTATGAACAAGAATTAAAAAATAAAAGTTTAGGTTTTGAAAAAATATTTGAGGTCAGAACAGCAAAATTAAATATCTACAAAGAAGAATATGAAAAAAGTTTATTTTCTCAGAAAGAGAAACAAAATAAATTAAAAGTTTTAAACGACTTAGAAAGCAATATGGAGGGGTTTAATTATAGTGTAAAGGAAATAATTAAAGCCTCTAAATCCTCAAAATTAAGTGGTGTATGTGGTTCTGTTGCTGATTTGTTAAATGTAGATGAAAAGTATGCTTTAGCTATAGAAACAGCACTGGGAAGTTCACTTCAAAATATAGTTGTGGAAAATGAGGAGTATGCAAAGAGATGCATTAAATATTTGCAAGAATTAAAAAAAGGTCGTGCAACTTTTTTACCTTTAACTTCAATAAAAGCTTTTGAATTTAACGAAAAAGCTGTATTTGATGAAATGGGATTTATTAATTTGGGTGTAAATTTAGTAAAGTTTGATATGAAATATAAAAATATAGTTTATAATCTACTTGGAAGAATTGTAATATCGGAAGATATTGACATAGCTACTCATATTGCTAAAAAATATAATTATAAGTTTAAAATAGTTACATTAGATGGACAAGTAATAAATGCAGGTGGCTCATTTACGGGTGGTTCAAAGTTAAATAATGTTGGTGTTCTAACAAGAAAAAGTGAGATTGAAAAATTAAATTTTGAAATAGATAATTTATTAAATGAAAATGAAATAACAAGTAAAAAAATTCTAAATAAAAAGATGGAATTGGATAAAATAAAAGCTGAAATAGATATATTAAAAAAAGAGCAAAATGAAAAAATGGCTCTCAATTATAAATATAATTCTGAAATTCAGTCTAGCTCAAGTTTTATTGCTCAATTGGAGAAAAACATAAATAGTTTGTTTGAAAATAAAAGTAAATATACAAGTAAAATTGAAATAGAGAAAAAAAATATTAGTATTTTAAAAACTCAACTAGAAAATATTAGCATGAATATTTTAGAATTAGAAAAAAATATCAAAGAAGAACAGGATAAAAAAAGTACTTTACAAGAAAAAAGAAAAATAATGGCCGAATCAATTTCTGAAATAAAAATGAATATAATGATTTTAGAAAAAGACAATCAAGTAATTGAATATGAAAAAAATAGATATTTTTATGAAAATGATAAAATAAAAAATGAAATTGAGAATTTAAAAAATGAAATAAAATATAAAAATGCCTTAATATTAGAAAAAAATAGTAGTATTGAAATTTGTAATGAGAAATTATTGGATATAAAATTAACAATAGAAAAATATAATGAAAATATAAAAGATAATGTAAACATACATAATGAATATGAAAAAAGCACCAATGAGTTGAGAACGGAATTAAAAAACTTAAATATAGATAGAGAAAAAATTTCAAGAGAAATTTCAAGATTTGATGAAAAAATCAATTCTCAACAAAAAGAATTTGACGATATTACATTAGAATTATGGGAAACTTATGAACTAACAAGAAGTGAAGCTCAAAAGCTAGCGGAACCAATAAATGATGTTCTAAAAATACAAAAAAAATTAAATGATATTAAAAGTCAAATTAAAGCTCTTGGTTCTGTAAATGTTAGTGCAGTTGAGGAATTTAAAGAAGTTTCAGAACGCTATACTTTTATGAAAAAACAACTTGATGACATTTGTACATCAAAAAAGGAAATTCAAAAATTAATTAGTGATTTGACAGAAGAAATGAAAGTCATTTTTGCAGAATGTTTTCAAAAAATAAACTATAATTTTAAAAATATATTTGTAGAATTATTTGATGGAGGAAAAGCAGAATTAGTTCTTACTGAGCCAGAAAATATATTGGAGTCAGGTATAGAAATTGTTGTAGCACCACCTGGAAAAGTTATTAAAAATTTAATAGCACTTTCTGGTGGAGAACAAGCTTTTGTTGCTATAGCCATTTATTTTGCTATCTTAACAATTAAACCAGTTCCATTTTGTATTTTAGATGAAATAGATGCTGCTTTAGATGAGGTTAATGTACGTAAATATGCTGTTTATCTCAAAAAATTCACAGATAATACACAGTTTATAATTGTAACTCATAGACGTGGAACTATGGAAGCCGCAAATGTTTTATATGGAGTGACAATGCAGGAAAATGGAATTTCAAAATTATTGAAAATGCAACAGGTTGACATACCCGATGAAATTATGCAATAATATATAATATATTTTCGTTACTATTCAGCCGCTAAAGGTAAAGGTTAAATGTGTAGTGTTTCGATTCTGCGAGTAAGACTGGGCTTTCCGGTTGCCTTGAACCTTCGGGGCATATATCTTTGCTTTATGATTGTGACTGAATTGTAACATATTTTCAAGGAGGATGAAAATGGGCTTATTTAGTAAAATAAAACAAGGTTTGTTAAAAACTAAGCAGCAAATGGTATCTAAAATAGAAACTATTTTAAATTCATTTACTAAAATAGATGAAGATTTATTTGAACAGCTTGAAGAAACTCTTATAATGAGTGATGTTGGAGTAGAAACTTCTATAAAAATTTGCGAGGAACTGAGAAAAAAAATTAAAGAGAGAGGCATTACAAACCCGTCTTTAATAATGGATTTAATCCATGAAGTTGTTGCAGATATGATGGGAACTGATTTAGAATTAGATTTAGAAAATAAACCTGCGATTATTTTAGTCATAGGTGTAAATGGAGTGGGTAAAACCACAACAATAGGCAAACTTTGCTATAAGTTCAAAAATGAAGGCAAAAAAGTTCTTGTTGCAGCTGCAGATACTTTTAGAGCTGCGGCAATAGATCAGCTAGAAATTTGGACAAATAGGGCAGATGTTGATATTGTAAAACATGCAGAGGGATCAGACCCTGCGGCGGTTGTTTTTGATGCTATTTCAGCTGCAAAAGCAAGAAATAGTGATGTTCTAATTGTAGATACTGCTGGAAGATTGCATAATAAGAAGAACTTGATGGCTGAATTAGCGAAAATAAACAGAATTATAACTCAGCAATCTGAAAATTCCTCAAAAGAAATTTTACTTGTATTAGATGCAACTACAGGACAAAATGCTGTAAATCAAGCTAGGTTATTTAAAGAAGTTGCAGAAATAACAGGAATTGTTCTTACAAAGTTAGATGGTACAGCTAAAGGTGGAATAGTTATCTCAATAAAAAATGAACTTGATATTCCTGTTAAATTAGTAGGTCTAGGTGAAAAAATAGATGATTTACAAGATTTTAGTAGCAAGGATTTTGTAAATGCATTATTTGGTGATAGTTTAACTAAGGATGCAAATGAAAAAGTTGAAGATGATCAAAATGAAGTTATTGAAGAAGTGGAATCTTATTACAATGAAGAAAGTATTCAGTTAAATGAACATGAAGATTTAGAAGAAACACAAGAATCAAGTGATGTTTTTGAAGAGGTTAAACAAGAAATTGATGAATCAGTTGATAATTTTGTAGAAGTTAATAAATTTGATATTTATGACGAAATTGAGTTACCAGAAAACGAAATCATCAATGAAGTTTTTGAAGAAAGTTTAGATGAAGAAGAACAAGTAGAAGAGGATGAATTAGAAGAAAAAGAAACTGAAAACGTTAAAAAGAAAAAATTTGGTTTCGGTTGGTTTAAAAAGAAGAAAAAATAATAGATAAATTTAGGTGATTTAATGAAATTAGTATTGGCATCAAACAATAAAAATAAATTAGATGAAATAATAAAAATAATGCAACCTTTAGGATATGAAGTAATATCACAGTTAGAAGCTGGAATAGATATTGATATTGAAGAAACAGGCGTTACATTTGAGGAAAATGCTTTATTAAAAGCAAGAGAAATTTACAAAATATTAAAATTGCCTGTTATCGCAGATGATAGTGGATTAGAAGTTGATTATTTAAATGGAAAACCAGGCGTATACTCACATAGATATGCTGGAGAAAACGCAAATGATAGGGAGAAATGTGAAAAAATATTATCAGAATTAGCAGGTGTACATGAAGAAAATAGAACTGCTAGATTTGTGGCTGTGATAGTTTTTATAGATTCAAATGGAGAAGAATATGTAGCTAAAGGGACATGTGAAGGTAAAATTGCTTATGAAATGATAGGTGAAAATGGTTTTGGTTATGACCCGATTTTTATTTATAATAAAAAGTCATTTGCTGAAATTTCACAAGTTGAAAAAAATAAAGTTAGTCATCGTTCAAACGCATTAAAAAATTTAATAAATATTTTGAGGAGTTAATTTATGTTAACAAGTAAGCAAAGAGCAAAATTAAGAGGCATGGCAAGTACTATGGATACTATTTTTCAATTAGGAAAGGGTGGAATACAAGAAAATTTTATTATCCAAATAAATGATGCACTTAGAGTTAGAGAATTAATAAAAATAAAGGTTCTAGAGAATTCTGGATATGATGTTAAATCAGCTGCAATTGAAATTGCTGAAAAAACAGATTCAGAAGTAGTTAACGTTATAGGAACAAAAATTGTACTGTACAAACGAAATAAAAAAGATCCTGTAATAGAAATATAGGTGTGAATATGTCTAGATTAGGACTTTTAGGTGGAAGTTTTAATCCTATTCACAATGGTCACATATATCTTGCAAATACAGTAAAAGAGGAATTAAATTTAGATAAAATTTTAATTATTCCGTCAAACATTACTCCAAATAAAAATTGTAAAGATTTTGTTCCAAATGAAGATCGTCTAAATATGTGTAAATTATCAATTGAAGAAAAAACAGATTTTGAGGTTTTAGATTATGAAATAAATAAAACTCAAATAAGCTACACAATTTTAACCATAGAGTATTTAAGGGAAAAATATAAGTCAGATGAATTTTATTTGATAATAGGTAGTGATATGTTTTTATCTTTTGATAAATGGTATAGGTATAAAGATATCCTAAAAGAAGTAATATTGGTTTTTATGCTTAGAAGTGATGAGGATATCAATAAAATTAACGATCAAATTAATAAATTGAGCAAATATGGAACAATAAGATTTATAGAAATTCAACCATATATTGTTTCTTCAACGGAAATTCGTGAAAAAATAAAAAAATGCGAAAATTTTTCTTGCTATTTACCTGAAAAAGTTGTACAATATATAAGATTGAAAAAATTATATCAATAAAATTTTAATGCAAATAAATGTGGTGTATAAATTGTTAAATATTGAAGATATTAAGACTTTATTAAAGAATAGATTATCAAAAAAAAGATTTATTCATTCTTTAAACGTTGCTGATGAATGTGTAAAGTTAGCGGCTGTTTATAAAGAGGATATTTCAAAAGCTTATTTGGCGGGGCTTATACATGATATATGTAAGGAAATGCCTAACGATGAAATGTATGAATTGGTTATAAAAAGTAATCTTGCAGTTGATAAATGTGAACTTTTATCAAAATCTTTATGGCATGCAATAGCTGGAGCATATTATATAAAAGAAAATTTAGAAATAAATGATTTTGATGTAATAAATGCGGTTAGATTTCACACAGTAGGCAGGGCTTCTATGTCTAGGTTAGAAGAAATAGTTTATTTAGGAGATTTGATTTCCGTTGATAGGACATATAAAGATGTTACTAAATTAAGAAAGTATGCTTATTGTGATATTGATAAAGCTATTTTTATGGCACTTTGTTTTTCAATTACAGATGTAATTGAGGGTGAACTTTTTATACCAGTTTCATCTATAGAGGCTTATAATAAATATGCAACATTAGTTAAAAGAAAAGAAAGAGAGAGAAGTTAGTATGGCAACAAAAAAAAGATATAGAAAAATGACTAAAGGAGAAAGATTTATAGTCGTTTTAGTTACTATTTTAGCATTATTATTAAGTTACATGCTTATAAAACCTATTCTGCAAACTTGGAAGCCTTTTAGCTCAGCACAGAGTGTACTTAATGCGGATAATAGCTACTATGCAATGCAAGAGGATGTAAAGGAAGAAGACTTACAACATGGATTAGAATTAGAGCAAATTATACAAGGTCAATATACAATCTTATGTTTGGGTATGGATGAAGAAGGTTTAAATACAGATGTAATGATGCTTGCTTTATTTGATCTAGCAGGTGGTAAGTTAAATATACTTCAATTACCAAGAGACACCTATGTTGCTGGATACACAAATTCTGAAACAGGTAAGTTAAACAGTGTATATTCTCAAGGTACTCTAGGTTATGATTCTATAAATAATGTTGTTGAAACTGTAAAGAATATGTTTGGTATACCAATAGATAGTTTTATGGCAATTAACTGTAATGATATTCCACCAGTTGTGGATGCAATGGGTGGAATACCTATAAATGTACCTGAACAAATTATTTATGAAGCTGATAAGGTAATTGAAGCAGGAGAGCAGGTTATAGATGGCCAGCAGTCAGAATGGTTTGTTAGATTTAGACATGATTATTTACAAGGTGATATAGGTAGAATGAAGGCACAAAGAATGTTTTTAGCTGCTGCTATGCAAAAAGTTAAAAACTTAGGAACTACAAAGGTAATGAAACTATTTCCTACTTTTCAAAAGTATTTAATTTCTGATTTAGAATTAGGTGAAATTGGGAAATTATCTGATTTTGCACAAACAGTAACTATGGATAATGTTACTGTGAGAATGTTGCCTGGTGAAGATGTAGACCCTGCAAATTTTAATGGATATTCTGTTTGGAGCGTTCATTTGGAAGAAACAATAAATACTTTAAATACTTATTTTAGACCATATCAAGAATATAAGTATGCAGAGGATTTAGATTTAGTTGAATTACAAAATACTCATGATTATTATGATAATGATCAAAATTCGTTTGATGAAATTTTATCTGGAAACATGGAATCAATACCAAGAAATCCAGAACAATAATAAAATAAAGAGGTGTTTTAATGAATAAAGATGAAAGAATAAAAACGATTGTAAAAGCTTTATACAATAAAAAGGCAGAAGATATAAAGGTTATTGAAATTACAGACTTAACAATTATAGCGGATCATTTTATAATTGCAAATGGTAATAGCACAACACAAACAAGAGCACTTGCAGATGAAGTGGATTTCAGAATGGCACAATTAGGAATCAAACCAACTAGAACAGAAGGATACAATGGTTCAAATTGGATTGTAATTGATTATTCAGATATAGTTGTTCATGTATTTTATAAAGAAACAAGAGAATTTTATCAGTTAGAAAGATTATGGGCCGATGGAAAAATGATTGATGTAACTGAATATTGTGAATAAATATAAAACAAAACTTATAGTGCGAAGGGATATTAGTAATGAATATATATGATTTTTCAGCCATTGAAAGTAAATGGCAAAAGTTTTGGGATGAAAATAATACTTTTAAAGCAAACAATGATTATTCAAAACCTAAATTCTATGCTTTGGTTGAATTTCCATATCCATCTGGACAGGGTCTACATATAGGACATCCACGTCCATATACAGCTATGGATATTGTTTCAAGAAAAAGACGTTTAGAGGGGTACAATGTTCTTTTCCCAATGGGATGGGATGCTTTTGGACTTCCAACTGAAAATTTTGCAATAAAAAATAAAATTCATCCAGCAATAGTTACAGAAAATAATATAAAAAGATTTAAAAATCAATTAAAGGAACTCGGTCTTTCTTTTGATTGGGATAGAGAAGTTAATACTACTGATAAAGACTATTATAAATGGACTCAATGGATATTTTTACAAATGTTTAAAAAAGGACTTGCTTATAAAAAGGAAATGGCAGTAAACTGGTGTACTTCCTGTAAGGTGGTTTTAGCAAATGAAGAAGTAGTTAATGGAGTTTGCGAACGTTGTGATGGAGAAGTTGTAAGAAAAGTTAAGTCTCAATGGATGCTAAAAATAACAGAATACGCAGAGAGATTGTTAGATGATTTGTCAGAAGTAAATTATTTAGATAAAATAAAAGCTACACAAGTAAATTGGATTGGTCGTTCTACTGGTGCAGAAGTTGATTTTGAAACTTCTGAAGGAGATATATTAAAAATTTACACAACAAGACCAGATACATTATTTGGTGCGACATATATGGTTATTTCTCCTGAACATCCTATTTTAGAAAAATGGGAAAATAACATTTCAAATTATGATGAAATAAAAGAATATCAATATAAAGCATCAAAAAAATCAGATTTTGAAAGAACAGAAATAGTTAAAGAGAAAACTGGTGTAAAAATAAATGGTGTAAAAGCTATTAATCCAGTTAACAATCAAGAAATACCTATCTTTATTTCAGATTATGTTTTAATGACATACGGTACAGGTGCTATTATGGCGGTTCCAGGTCATGATACAAGAGACTATGAGTTTGCAAAAGTATTTGACTTACCTATTGTAGAAGTTGTAAAGGGTGGAGACATTGAAAAAGAAGCTTTCACAGACTGTGCAACTGGTATTATGGTGAATAGTGGTTTTCTTAATGATTTATCTGTTGATGAAGCAAAAGTAAAAATTAAAGAATGGCTTGAAGAAAATAAAAAAGGAAGCTCTAAAGTAAATTATAAATTACGAGATTGGGTATTTTCAAGACAAAGGTATTGGGGAGAACCTATACCTATAGTTCATTGTGAAAAGTGCGGTTATGTTGCTTTACCAGAAAGTGAACTTCCACTTACTTTACCAGAAGTAGATAGCTACATGCCTACAGACAATGGAGAAAGTCCATTATCTACACTAGAAAGTTTTATAAATACTACTTGCCCAAAATGTAAAGGACCAGCTAAAAGAGAAACAGATACAATGCCACAATGGGCAGGATCGTCATGGTATTTCTTGCGTTATTGCGACAACGAAAATAATGATATGATTGCATCAAAAGAGGCTTTGGATTATTGGATGCCTGTAGATTGGTATAACGGTGGAATGGAACATACAACTTTGCATTTATTATATTCAAGATTTTGGCATAAGTTTTTATATGATATAAATGTAACAAGTCAAAAAGAGCCTTATTTACGTCGTACTAGCCATGGATTTATATTAGGGGAAAATGGCGAAAAGATGTCTAAATCAAGAGGAAATGTAGTTAATCCAGATGAAGTTATTTCTGAATATGGTGCGGATACATTAAGATTGTTTGAAATGTTCATAGGAGATTTTGAGAAAACTGCTCCATGGAATAAAAATAGTATTAAGGGCTGTAAGAGATTTTTAGATAGAATATGGGCTTTACAAGAAAATGTTATTGATGGTGATACTTACAGAAAAGAATTGAATACTGTTTTTCATAAAACAATAAAAAAAGTATCTGAAGATATAGAAACATTAAAATTTAATACTGCTATAGCTGCAATGATGACATTATTAAATGAAATTCTTGAAGTAGGAAATATAAATAAAAAAGAATATTTAGATTTTTTAATTATGTTAAATCCATTTGCACCACATATAACTGAAGAAATATACCAAAATTTACAATTAGAAGGCTATTTAAACAAATGTGCATGGGTAAAATATGATTCGGCACAGTGTATAGATGAAACAATTGAAATTGTTTTACAAATAAATGGCAAAGTGAAGTCTAAATTATTAATTTCAATAAATGCTGAAAAAGAAGAAGTAATTGATTTGGCGTTAAAAAATGATAAAATATCAGAAAATTTAGATGGGAAAACCATAATGAAACAGGTATATGTACCAAATAAGTTAGTGAATTTTGTTGCAAAATAACAAATTTGAACTGTGGCGATTTTTTAGCTTGACAAAAAACTCGTAATTATGGTAAAATAAATTACAGGTTAAATAATTAATTTTTAAAATTATTTTAATAAAAGGTAGACTGACACTTATATTTAATAAAATTTTTATAAGTGATTTAGTATAAACCTCTGTCTTAGTGGCAAAGGGAGGGAATTTAGATGGCAGAAGTTCGTGTTGGAAAAAACGAATCTTTAGATTTGGCTCTTAAGCGTTTTAAGAGATCATGTGCAAAAGATGGCGTAATAGCTGAGGTTCGTAAAAGAGAACATTATGAAAAGCCTTCGGTTAAACGTAAGAAAAAATCTGAGGCAGCTCGTAAGCGTAAATTTTAATTAGGCTTTTTAATAAGGCGAATAAGAGGCGGGCATTTATTTGCTCGTCTTTTTATTTGAATTTATTTATGAGTAATAAATTGTATACTCGAAATTTATAATATTTTTAATTATAGGGAGACTATATATGCTATTCAAGTTTACTGTTGCTTTAAAATCAGTTTGTGATATAAACATGAAACTATTAAAAAGACATAACATAAAAGCTTTAATTTTAGACTTAGACAATACTCTAACTACGCATGATAATCCAAAACCAACACATGGAGTTTTAGAGTGGATTGCATTGATGAAGAAAAATAACATAAAGTTAATTATAGTTTCAAACAACGATTACGATAGAGTAAAGCCTTTTGCAGATTTACTTGGTATTGATTTTATTCCAAATGGTAAAAAACCTTTATCAAGAGGATTTGATGAGGCACAAAAAAGAATGAATATTTCATTTTCTAAAATTGCAGTAGTTGGAGATCAGATTTTTACAGATATTTTAGGTGCAAATCTAAAAGGATTAACTTCTTTTTTTGTTTTTCCAATTGAAAATGAAAAAAAGTTTTTATTTAAAATAAAAAGAGTTTTAGAAAAACCTTTTTTGCCTAAGGATGTTTCTTCAATATATATCAAAAACGATAGTAAATGATCTCCATTTACTATCTCTCTTGTTAATTAATAATTAAAATATAAGTGTTTTAGGAGAATGATTATATATGAAAATATTGATAATAAATGGTCCGAATTTAAATCTTTTGGGAGAAAGAGAGCCTGGTGTTTATGGCACATGTAATTTACAGCAATTAAATGATAAAATTTTTGAAAAATCAAAATCGCTTAATATGCATTGTGATTTCTTCCAATCAAACCATGAGGGAGAAATAATCGATAAACTACATGATTCTAGATTGAATTATGATGGCATAATAATAAATGCGGGTGCATTTACTCACTATAGCTATGCAATTAGGGATGCGATATCAGCTATTAAAATACCCTGCATAGAAGTTCATATTAGCAATGTATTTGCTAGAGAAAAATTTAGAGAGAATTCGGTTATTTCGGCTGTATGCAAGGGTAGTATTTCTGGATTTGGAGAATATAGCTATATACTTGCTGTAGAAGGATTAAAAAATATAATAAATAAATGAAGTGAAGAATGATATAAAATGAATAATATAGAAAAATTAATTGGATTATTTCCACAAAATATGCAATGTGCGATGATTACTTCAGAAGTAAATAGGAGATACTTTACTGGTATGAAGTCATCTTCAGGAACATTGATTTGCTTTAAAGAAAAAGCGTATTTTATTACAGATTTTCGTTATATTGAAAAAGCAAATAAATTTGTTAAAAATGCTGAGGTAATTGAGCAAAAAAATATTACTTTACAAATTGATGAGTTATTTAAAAAACATAAGATTAATAGGGTTTCGATAGAAGATGAATATATGACTGTTTCTCAACTAAATAGTTTAAAGATTTCATTTCCTAATGTAGAATTTGACTTTTCAAATGTTTTAAGCAAAGTAATAAGCGATTTAAGAATTATAAAATCAAAATCAGAGATAAATAAAATTTTAGAGGCACAAGCAATTGCTGAGGAAACATTTAAGAAAATTTTAGATTATATTTCTGTATCACGTTCAGAACGTGATATATCAAGAAAAATAGATAATATAATGTTAAAATTAGGGGCTGAATGCCCATCTTTTGATACAATTGTTTTATCGGGTATAAACTCATCAATGCCACATGGTGTTCCTTCAAATCAAAAAGTAGTAAAAAATTCTTTTGTTTTAATGGATTTTGGTGCTGTTGTTGATGGATATCATAGTGATATGACTAGAACTGTATGTTTAGGGAAACCATCTGATGAAATGGAAAGAATATATAATCTTGTTTTACAGGCACAAGTAGAATGTATAAAAAAAGTTAAAGCAAATATTCCATGTTGTGATATTGATAAACATGCACGAGATATTTTTGGGAAAATGGGATATAGTGAATTTTTTGGGCATTCACTAGGTCATGGGGTAGGTATAGAAATACATGAAGCACCTTCCTTATCTGAAAAAAATTCTTCTTTGCTAAAAGAAAATATGATAGTAACAGTTGAACCTGGAATTTATTTGGCTAAAAAATTTGGCGTTAGAATTGAAGATTTTGTTCTAGTTACAGAAAACGGATGCAAAAATTTGACTAATTGTCCAAAAGAACTAATAAGTTTGTAAAATAATTTAATTTAGGTATTGCAAATATTTAAATTTTATTGTAAAATATAAAGAAGCAACTATTATGAAAATGCATTTAGTATGCGTAATTATTTGGAGGTACTTTTGTATGATTTCAGCAGGCGATTTTAGAAATGGTGTTACTTTTGAGATGGATGGCAACGTTGTTCAAATAATAGAATTTCAACACGTTAAACCAGGTAAGGGAGCAGCTTTCGTAAGAACTAAATTTAGAAATGTCATTACTGGTGCTGTGGTAGAACGTTCATTTAACCCTACTGATAAATATCCAACTGCATTTGTAGAAAGAAAAGATATGCAATATCTTTATTCAGAAGATGATTTATATTATTTTATGGATACGGAGTCTTATGAACAAATTCCTATTGATAAAAGTAAATTAGGAGTTAGTTTTTCTTTTGTAAAAGAAAATATGGAAGTTAAAGTATTGTCTTATAAAGGAAATGTTTTCGGTATTGAGCCACCATTCTTTGTAGAATTAGAAATAACTCAAACAGATCCAGGTTTCAAAGGAGATACAGCAACAAATGCAACTAAACCAGCTGTAGTTGAAACAGGAGCAGAGATTAGAGTTCCTTTGTTTATCGAAGAAGGCGATAAAGTTAGGATAGATACTAGAACCGGTGAATATATGGAGAGAGCATAAATATTTGCTCTACTAAATTAAGGAGGAAGCTATTATGAAGCTTACAGAAAAAATGTCGTATTTACAGGGTTTGATGGATGGTTTAGATCTTGACACAACCACAAAAGAAGGTAAAATATTAGTGCAAATGTCAGCTGTTATGCATGATATGGTTTCCTATATCGAAGATATGCAAGGACAAATTGATGAACTTTCTGAATTATGTGATATTTTAGACGAAGATTTAGGTTCCTTAGAAGAAGATGTTTATGATTTAGATTCTTGTGACTGTGAAGACGATGATGAATATGACGAAGAATTTGACGATGATGAATTATATGAAATTCAATGTCCAACATGTGGCGACTCAATATATCTTGATGATGGTATGTTAGAAGAAGGCTCAATGGAGTGCCCAAATTGTGGGGAAAATTTAGAATTTGATTTTGATCCAGATGAAATTGATTCTTTAGAATGTGAATGTGAAGAAGATTCAGAATAATTTCTAAAATTAAAACCAGTAAATATTTACTGGTTTTAATTTTTCTATTGACAACATAGATTTTAAAGGGTATAATTTATATATTATTTTAATTAATTTTTATTTATTAATTAAGATAAGTAAGTTTTATACTTGCAACCTTATCAAGAGTGGTGGAGGAAACAGGTCCTTTGAAGCCCAGCAACCAGATTAAAATATGGTGCTAAATCCTGCGGATAAAATCCGAAAGATGAGGAATCTTATATTTAGATTTTACATGCGTTTAGGATTATTCTAGGCGTTTTTTTTTGCCCAAGTCTCTTTTAAGGTGATATTTTTATATTTCATGCTACTATTCAGCCACTAAAGGTAAAGTTTAAGATTTTGTAGGAGTTTCGACTCTGCGAAGTCGACCGAGCTTTTCGGTCGCCCTAGACCTTCGGTAAAATATTTCTGCTTTATACATATGGCTGAATAGTAACTATTTCATTGGTTTATGAACAATGAAAAAATAAATAGGAGGACTATATTATGTTTAAAAAATTGTTTACTTCAGAGTCAGTTACTGAAGGGCATCCTGATAAAATGTGCGATCAAATTTCAGATGCTATCCTAGACGCTATTTTAGAAAAAGATCCAGAGGCGAGAGTTGCATGTGAAACATTGACAACAACGGGATTGGTTATGTGTGTTGGTGAAATTTCAACTCGTGAATACGTGGATATCCCTAAAATAGTTAGAAATGTTGTTAATGAAATAGGTTATGATAGAGCAAAATATGGTTTTGATGCTCAAACTTGTTCTGTTATGACTTCAATAGACGAACAATCCCCAGATATAGCGATGGGTGTAAATGAAGCTTTAGAAATAAAGTCAGGCAGCAAGGGGAATTATGATTTAATAGGTGCTGGTGACCAAGGACTTATGTTTGGTTATGCTTGTAATGAAACTAAGGAACTAATGCCTATGCCTATTTCTTTGGCTCATAAATTAGCTTTAAAATTAACTGAAGTTCGAAAAGACAAAACTTTAGAATATTTAAGACCTGATGGTAAAACACAGGTTACTATAGAATATATAGATGAAAAGCCAGTTAGAGTAGATACGATAGTAATTTCATCCCAACATGATGAAGAAGTTTCTTTAGAAAAAATAAAAAAAGATATAATGGAAAAAGTTATAAAACCTGTTGTTCCAGCTGAATTGTTAGATGAACAAACAAAATATTTTGTTAATCCAACAGGACGTTTTGTGGTTGGTGGTCCTCAAGGTGATAGTGGTTTAACAGGAAGAAAAATCATTGTAGATACATATGGCGGATATGCTAGACATGGTGGGGGTGCTTTTTCTGGAAAGGATCCTACAAAAGTTGATCGTTCAGCTGCATATGCCGCAAGATATATAGCTAAAAATGTTGTTGCTGCAGGACTTGCTGATAGATGTGAAGTTCAGCTTGCATATGCTATAGGAGTTGCTAAACCTGTTTCTATTATGATTGATACTTTTGGAACTGGAAAAGTTGAAGACGAAAAAATTGAAAAGGCTATAAATAAAGTTTTTGATTTAAGACCAGCTGCAATTATAAATATGCTTGATTTAAAGAAACCTCAATACCGTAAATTGGCTGCATATGGACATATGGGGCGTGAAGACTTAGATGTTGTTTGGGAAAAAACAGATAAAATTGATGAGTTAAAATTGGCAATTAATTAAATTTTTATTGACGTGGTTTAATTATAAAAAAACCACGTCTTTTTTATATGAAATTTTATTTAAAATGACTTGCAACTTTATATTTTTTGTGATAAAATTAAATACATGTAACCAGTGAAATAAAATGAGTTTTTATTGGATTTTCGGGAGGTATTTATTAAATGTTTAAAATTGTTTACAAACGTAATTTGAATGATTCTGTTACATTAATGGAAATACAAGCACCTTTTATTGCAAAAAAAGCTTTGGCAGGTCAATTTATAATTTTTAGAGTTGATGAAATGGGAGAGAGAATTCCTTTAACTATAGCGGATTATGACAGAGACTTAGGCACTATAACTTTAATATTTCAGGTAGTTGGAAAGTCAACGCAACAATTAGCTAAGCTAAATACTGGAGATACTATACTTGATGTGGTAGGCCCCTTAGGACTACCAACTCACACAGGAGAAGATGTAAAAAGTGTTTGTGTTGTAGGTGGTGGGGTAGGATGTGCTATTGCTTACCCACAAGCAAAATCTTTGTATAAAAAAGGGATTAAGGTTGATGTAATCGCAGGATTTAGAAACAAGGATATTGTAATTTTAGAAGATGAATTTAAAAAGGTATCTAATGAACTTATTATAACAACTGATGATGGTTCTTATGGAATCAAAGGTTTTGTAACAAATGCTTTAAAAGAGCAAATTGAAAATGGTAAACATTACGATTTGATTATTGCAATAGGTCCAGTTATTATGATGAAGTTTATATCAGAACTTACAAAAGAATATGGAATTAAAACAATGGTTTCACTAAATCCAATAATGATAGATGGAACAGGTATGTGCGGTGGATGCCGTGTAACTGTTGGTGGTAAAATAAAGTATGCATGTGTTGAAGGCCCTGATTTTGATGGACATGAAGTTGATTTTGATGAACTTATGAATCGAAATGCAACTTACAAAGAAGAAGAACATAGTTGTAAAATGACATCATAGGTTGTATAAAGGAGTAAAGTATAATGGCGAATATGTCACTATTAAAAGTTCCAATGCCGGAACAAGAGCCAAAAGTAAGAGCAACTAACTTTGAAGAAGTAACTTTAGGGTACTCAAAGTCAATGGCTGTTGAAGAATCTAAACGTTGTTTAGATTGTAAAACAAAACCATGTGTTGCAGGATGTCCTGTAAGTGTAAGAATACCAGAGTTTATAAAAGAAGTTACAAATGAAAATTTTGAAAAAGCATATGAAATTATAACTTCCACAAATGGATTACCAGCTGTATGCGGAAGAGTATGTCCTCAAGAAACACAATGTGAAGGGAAGTGTGTAAGAGGAATAAAAGGTGAACCAGTTGCTATTGGAAGGTTGGAAAGATTTGTAGCGGATTATATAATGGAAAATAAGCCAGTTAAAGTTGAAAAACCTCAATCAAACGGACATAAAGTCGCTGTTGTTGGTGCTGGTCCTGCTGGATTAACATGTGCTGGAGATTTAGCTAAGCTTGGATATCAAGTGACTATTTTTGAAGCGTTTCATGTTGCAGGTGGAGTTTTAATGTATGGTATTCCTGAATTTAGATTACCAAAAGCCATAGTACAGAAGGAAATTCAAACACTTAGAGAGTTAGGTGTTGAAATTATGACTAATATGGTAATTGGGAAAGTTTTGTCAGTGGATGAAATTATAGAAATGGGATATAAGGCTGTTTTTATTGGTTCAGGTGCTGGACTGCCTAATTTTATGGGTATAGAAGGTGAAGCTTTAAGGGGAGTGTATTCTGCAAATGAATACTTAACTAGAATTAATCTCATGAAAGGCTATTTAAGCGATTATGATACTCCAGTAAAAGCGGCAAAAAAAGTAGCTGTAGTAGGTGGCGGAAATGTTGCAATGGATGCTGCGAGAAGTGCAAAAAGAATGGGTGCTGAAAATGTTTATATTGTTTATAGACGTTCAGAAGAAGAACTACCAGCTAGAAGAGAAGAAGTTCATCATGCAAAAGAAGAGGGTATAGAATTTTTGTTATTAAATAATCCTATAAAAATAAATGGTGATGAAACAGGTCGAGTAAAATCAATGGAATGTATAAAAATGGAGTTAGGCGAAAAAGATGAAAGTGGAAGAAGAAGTCCTGTAGAAGTAAAGGGTTCTAATTTTGAACTAGAATTAGATACAGTAATAATGTCAATAGGAACATCTCCAAACCCATTAATTCGTTCTACAACAGAAGGTTTAGAAGTTAATAGAAGAGGCTGTTTAGTTGTAAATGAAGATATGTTAACTACTAAAGAGGCAGTCTATGCTGGCGGTGATGCCGTTACAGGTGCAGCTACAGTTATATTAGCTATGGGTGCTGGTAAAACAGCTGCAAAATCAATTGATGAATACATATCAAAAAACTAAAACTAAAAGTTATTTATATAACTTATTTAAGGGAGATATTTTATGAATTTAGGTCTTATTACACAAGTTTTTATGGCAAATGATGCATCAACACCATCGATGTTTGGTTCTTTAATTATGTTTGTACCTTTGTTAGTAGTGCTTTATTTCTTTATGATACGTCCTCAAAAGAAAAAAGAAAAAGATGAAAAACAAATGCGTGAAAATATTCAAATTGGAGATGAAATTACAACTATAGGTGGAATAGTTGGTATAGTTGTTAGAAAAACAGACGACACAGTTGTTATAGAAACTGGTGGAGATAAAAGTAAATTGAGAATAAAAGTGTGGGCAATTAGAGAAAATGCAACTTTACATGAAAAAATAGAAGAAGAAAAAGTAAACATCAAGAAATCAAAATCAAAAGAAGAAAAGAAAGAAACTGAAGAATAGTATTTATTAAATTTAAACTTTTGTTTAAATTCACTAAATATATTTTGATTTTAAATGCATAATATACATATTGACGTTATATGTTGGCTATGTGTTTTTCTTGTAAAAAACTCTTGATTAAATTATTTTTTTATGATATAATACATATTAAGTTATTCTTTTGGAGGTTATTTAATGAAGCACATAAAAACTATTAATAAAGCAAATTTGAAAGAAACAGCTAAAAAAGGCGGTTGCGGTAAGTGTCAAGCTTCATGTCAATCAGCTTGCAAAACATCATGTACAGTAGCAAATCAAAAATGTGAAAAATAATTTTTGAATTTGTTCGAATTATAAAGGGGCAGAAATGTCCCTTTTAATTTTATGTTATAATAATAGAAAAGGTGATGTTAGTTTTGATACATAAGTATAAATTAAATGGATATAATATTGTTTTAGATATAAATAGTGGTGGAGTTCATGTTGTCGATGATTTGCTATATGATATGCTGGACAATGTTGAACCACCATTTGAAAAAGAATGTCCTAAAAAGGTAGTAGATAAGTTATTGCGTTTTTATAAAGAGGAAGATATAAAAACATGCTATGATGAAGTTGTTCAAGCATATGAAGAAAAGATTCTTTTTTCTGAAGATGTATATGGTAAATATGCTAAGGATGCTATAAATTCTCCTGTAAAAGCAATGTGTCTTCACATTGCACATGATTGCAACTTAAGATGCGATTATTGTTTTGCTTCCACTGGAGATTTTGGTGGTGGTAGAAAATTAATGGATTTTGCGACTGGAAAAAAGGCGATTGATTTTCTTTTAGAAAAATCTCAAGATCGAGAAAATCTTGAATTGGATTTTTTTGGCGGGGAACCGTTGATGAATTTTGAAGTTGTAAAACAAATAGTTAATTATGCACGTTCAAAGGAAAAAGAGTATAACAAAAATTTTAGATTTACTCTTACGACAAATGGAATGCTTTTGGATGATGAAAAAATTGATTTTATCAATAAGGAAATGTCAAATATAGTGCTTTCTGTAGATGGTAGACCAGAAGTAAATGATAAAATGAGAAAACGTGTAGATGGAACTGGTTGTTATGATAAAATAATGCCACAGTTCAAAAAGTTAGTTGAAAAAAGGGACAAGGATAAAGATTATTATGTAAGAGGTACTTTTACAAAATATAATCTTGACTTTGCAGAAGATGTCTTTTCACTGAACAAAGAAGGTTTTGATCAAATTTCAGTTGAACCAGTTGTTTGTAATTCCAAAGAACCATATGCTATTACAGAAGGTGATTTACCAGCTGTATTCAAAGAATATGAACGTTTAGCTATGATGATTTTAGAAAACGAAAAAATTAAGCCAAAGTTCAATTTCTTTCACTTTATGATAGATTTAGATCAAGGACCATGTGCTATTAAGAGACTTCGAGGATGTGGTTGTGGAAATGATTATATTGCAATAACTCCAGAAGGTGATATATATCCTTGTCATCAATTTGTTGGTGAAGAGAAGTTTAAAATGGGAAATCTTCATGAAGGAACTTTTGACGTTGCCATTAAAGAAGAATTTGCTAAAACAAATGTTTATTCAAAACCAGAATGTACAAACTGTTGGGCAAAGTTTTATTGCAGTGGAGGATGTAACGCAAATAATTATCAATATGCTGGTGATATACATAATATACATAAGTTATCATGTCAACTTATGAAAAAAAGATTAGAATGTGCTATAATGTTAAAAGCTGTTCGTGTAGAACAAGAAGAAAATGAATCAATTTAAGGTGGTGCTTAGATTTGGGATGTATTAGTGATAATAAATGTTCTTGTACTTACGATTGTCCTAGACATGGTAAGTGTTGTGAATGTGTTGAGTATCATAGAGATCATGAGGGTGGAATTCCTGGATGCTTTTTTTCTAAAGAAATTGAAGCAACATATGATAGAAGTATCGAAAACTTGTACAATGATAGATTAAAAAATAATTAAATAAAAAAATTAAATGATAAACAATATATAAGCTTTTTAGTTTAAATTGTTTATCATTTCTTGGTAATGTACAAAATCTGTTGTTTGTGATATAATGAAATAAAAACGGTAGGTAAAAACAGATGGCAAAGATAGAAGTAAAATGTCCCAAATGTGGCAAAATAGAAGTAATAAAATACGGGAAATCACCAGAAGGAAAACAAAGATATAAATGTAAAAATACGAATTGTAAATGTACAACATTTTTGCTTGAGTATAGCTATAACGGATCTCAACCCAATA
>Ga0209373_10000825_pt1 | contig 42834 bp, 48 predicted proteins | sample Higcelweek5metaG_FD_187173 | JGI IMG/M metagenome (GOLD analysis project Ga0209373, IMG submission 187173) | Freshwater pond sediment microbial communities from the University of Edinburgh, under environmental carbon perturbations - High... | ecosystem: Environmental > Aquatic > Freshwater >... | reverse complement strand
CACAAATACACATAATTTATGTATATTTTTGGTCGGCTCAGCGCATCCTGGGGCTGAAGAAGGTCCCAAGGGTTGGTCTGTTCGCCCATTAAAGCGCTACGTGAGCTGGGTTCAAACCGTCGTAAGACAGGTTGGTCTCTATCCGCTGTCAGCGTGGGATTTTTGAGGGAGTTCGCCTTCAGTACGAGAGGACCAAGGTGAGCCATTCCCTGGTGTGCCAGTTGTTGTCGTCAGACGCATTGCTGGGTAGCCACAATGGTATTAGATAATCGCTGAATGCATCTAAGCGAGAAGCTATTCCCAAGATGAGAAATCCATGTTTCGCAAGAAACGAAAGAACCGTAGTAGACCACTACGTTGATAGGCAGAGAGTGTAAGCAACGCAAGTTGTTTAGCTTATCTGTACTAATGTTCGAAGAGTAAATCAAAATTAATTGCGGTTTACTTACAGTAATCTATTCACTATTCAGGGCACAACCTAATAGTATTTTAAAATTTAAATAATTCCGATCACAAGACAGGAAAGGGTTTTTGGATAAACTTTTTCCTGTCCGGTGATCTGAGCGACTTGGAACCACCTCTTCCCATTTCGAACAGAGAAGTGAAACAGGTCAGCGTCGATGATAGTAGTTGGGCAACTGATTGCGAAAGTAGATCATCGCCGGGCAAACAAAGAATCCGCATAATAGCGGATTTTTTGTTAGCTCATCAGTTTGCTCGGAGATAACAGCTTGCTCGATTTTCCATCATAACTTCGTTATGTAAATGAAAAATCTTGCGCTTCCTGTTATTCTGAAACCCCATAATCACTTCGTCATTATGTGGTTGGAATCATCGCAAACAGATGATACAGGCCGGGCAAACAAAGAAACCACAGTAATGTGGTTTTTTTGTTGGCTTTGGGATAAAACTAATATGTGAGTGGTATTGAAGGAGAAAAAAACAGGGATTATTTGGAAGAACAGAAGGGAAAATTGTTAGCCCATTTAAGGGAGGGTTTGCTTCACCAAGGAGAGTATAAAAATGTTCTAAGGGAGAACTGCTGTTCTGTGTGTATTTGTCTGGTAAAAAAGATTAAGGAAATGGAAGAAAGTATGACTAAAATAGTAAATACCAATGAATAAACGGGTTTGGATATTGATCCTTTTTTGTTTATTGGCAGTGGTGATGGCACAGATATTTTTAGCAGGACTTCGTTATGAGAAACTGGTTTTTAATAGGGTGGTTGACGGAGATACTTTTTGGGTTACAAATCTTAGAGACGGCAGTGAGTGGAAAGTGAGACTTTGGGGAGTGAATGCACCCGATACCAAGGAATGTTATTTCAAGCAAGCGAGTGAAATACTGGAGAGGGAGTTGACGGGGAAGAAAATCACCTACGAGAGATTTGGATATGACGGTTATGGAAGGATTCTTGCCAAGGTATTTGTTGGCGGGGAAAATTTGGAAGAGATACTGGTGGCGACGGGAGCGGCAAAAGTGTATGACGCACTGGACGTTCATGATGAATTAAAGCCAAGTGCGGAGTATGTGTCAATTCTTAAAAAGATTGAAGAGACGGCAAAAAAAATGAAGCTTGGAGTGTGGTCTTCTGCGTGTGCTAGGATGTAGGTATGAATAGAGAAATTCTTAACGAAGGATTGATGAGAGAGTTGGCCGGAAGTTTTGCTGATGAAGAATGGGTGGAAGATGAGAAAAGAAATCTGATGTTGGCAGGAGAGGGAGGGACACTTTGGTTTGTCGATCACGGTAAGAATGAAGTTGAGTGGGATAAGGAACTGATTTTGTATAGAAGTGAAGAGGGGGCGTATATATTACAAGAATGTATTTTGGATGGAAGAGCTGAGTATTACTTTAGGATGCCAAATTACGAAAGTCCTCCAAGCGAGGAAGAGGGTGTGTTGGGACCGGTGTACGGACCGGATGGCACGATGAGTGTTAATGCGAATTTAAATAACCTGCCATTGAAAATTGATATGGAAAAGACGATTGAGTTGTTTATAAAACAGGCGATTAATAAAGACTTTTCAAAGCCGATTTTAGTTGAGACATAAACATGAATAAAGAAATAATGAGAGAGTTTATTGACGGTTTTGCCGATAAAGGATGGGAAGATAATAGGGGGGTTGAACTAGTCTTGTATAGCGAGGATAGAAAGAGTTTTGTTACCTATGAAGATCTTGGAGTTGAACCGGGAAGTGTCACGCAACTAACTTTATGGGTAGATAATGGAGCGTGGGGTGATCAGTACGTGTTGAATCAGGTAGTGGAAGACGGGAAAATTGAAAACCGTTTTATTGTTCCTCCGTATGATGATCTGTATAGGGGTGACAATGATTGGGCTGGGATATGTTATGGTCCGGACGGCAAGATGAGCAAAATAAGAAGGATAAAGGGTTTGCCAAGAAAAATCGATATGGATAAGACGATCGAACTATTTTTAAAACAGGTGGCGGAGAAAAGATTTACGACACCGGTTTTGTTTAGGGTAAAGTAGATATTTAGTGATATATTTGGGGAATGAAAGAAAAAAGGACAGAAATTTCTTTAGAAGCATTGGCGGGTAAACAGGATGCAATAGATGCGGTGGACGAATGGAGATTTAAGCTAGGTTTATCGACGGAAGATCTAAATGGACAAGTACCTTGGGGCGCGTACTGGAAGATAGACAAAACACAGACGGGACATTTTTTGAGATTGTTTTTTCCGGAAATGGTGGAAACACATGAGAAAAAGATGTTGAATCTGAGTCCGAAGTTGTTGCTTATAGCTCCTCATGAAAGAATATCGTGGCAGTATCACGAGAGACGGACGGAAAATTGGAGGGTGTTGGCAGGGGAAGTTTCTGTTAAGTTGAGCAGGAAGGAGGATGAACCAGTTTATGGATTTAAATTTGTTACCGGAGATCAGATTCGTATAGATCAAGGAGAAAAACATAGGCTGATTGGAGAATATGGATGGGGTTTGGTGGCAGAGGTTTGGGAGCATACCGATCCGGAAAATCCATCCAATGAAGAAGACGTGGTGAGACTTAAAGACGATTACGGGAGGTAAAAAAAGCCCCTCGGGTGAGGGGCCAAACAATACTTTATTCTGCAATCCAGACAGTTGCCGCGATAACAAGTGCCAAAACCACAAAGAAGACAAAGACTATAGTTATGACAAGCATGGTCTTGGCGGGGAGGCCGTTTTCGGTAGTGATGATGGTTTCTTTTTCCGAGTAGACAGTTGCTCCGCAAAGTTGAATAACGTACCGTCCATCCAAATTGAAATTTTTGATCTCAAAATGGGGGTATCTTTCTCCAATTTGGGGCTCGATGACCTCGGGTGCCGTAATTTGGTAGTTGTCGAGATTCATCAGGACGAAGTTACAGGAACTGGTGAAGGTAACAGACTCACTTCCCTTACTGGAGATTCTTTGATCCGATTCCAAGACTTGAGTTATGTGTGGGCCGATCGTGCGGTCGATTGGGCTGACTGCCTTGTCAATCAGTTTTACCGAGCCATAGATAAGGGCGATTAAGCTGACAACAAAGAATAATAGTGCCAGATATCCTCTCACGGTGTCCTCCTTATAATTTAAAGTTCTTTGGGGGTGATTATCCTATATCGTGAGAAAAGAGTCAATGTCGGGCATAAAGCGAGGCTAGGAAGGGAGTTTTTGTGATACAATATACGAGTCTAAAAGACAGGAAAGGAATTTTTATTAAAATGAGCAAAGCTCAAGATACCGTTATTATTAAACAGTCCATGTCAGTCATGGACAAGCTTATGGAGGGGGCTGCCAGCTTCCCAGGTGCCCTTAAAAAGGGTCAGAAGGTAGAGGGTGTGATCTCTTCCCTAGGCAAAAAAATGGTCCTTATTGATATAGGAGCCAAGACTGAAGGAGTTGTCACCGGCGAGGATTTAGTCGAAGCCTATGACGTTTTGAAGGATCTGAAGGTAGGCGACAAGACCGAAGCCTATGTCAAGTTCCCCGAGAACGATCAGGGACAGATAATCCTGTCTCTCAAGCAGGCTGCAGACGAGAACCGCTGGTTCCGCTTCAAGAAGCTGATGGATGAGGAAAAAGAACTGGAAGTATCGGGCGTGGAAGTGAACAAGGGTGGAATGGTAGTAAAGATCGGCGAGATCCGCGGATTTGTACCTACATCCCAGTTTGGTGAGAAGTACCTTGGAAACATGGAAGAACTTCTAAACAAGACTTTCAAAGTCCGGGTAATTGAGGTTGATAAAGACCAGAACAGATTAATTTTCTCAGAAAAAATGGTTTCCGACTCAGAGTCTCTTGCCAAAAAAGGCGAGGCTTTGGAATTGGTTTCCGTTGGTGACAAGTTTGAAGGAACCGTGTCCGGAATTATGCCTTTTGGTGTCTTTGTAACCGTCAATGTTCCGATGAAGGAAAAAGAAGGTGAGACAGCCAAAGTTGAAGGATTGATCCACATTTCCGAGATCTCATGGGAGAAAGTTGAAGATCCAAACGAGATGTTTAAAGTGGGTAATGATGTTAAGGTTCAGGTAATCGGAATCGACAAGACAGCCGGAAAACTTAACCTCTCCATCAAACAGATGACGGGTGACCCATGGAAAGAGATCGAGAAGAACTATGCGGTGGGAACCAAACACTCAGGAAAAGTAGTCCGCATTGCTCCTTATGGAATCTTTGTAAACTTTGAGAAGGGTGTTGACGGCTTGATTCATATTTCCAAGAAGCCGGCAGACAAAGAGTTTGCAATCGGTGACAAGGTGGAAGCCTTTGTGGAAATGATTGATGCCAAAGCCAGAAGAATGTCACTTGGAGTAGTACTGACTGAAGTGCCAGTCGCATACAAGTAGAAATATCTTAAAGAGCGGGCCGAGGGCCCGCTCTTGTTAACAATCAGCTAAAATATATATATGTCCAAAACAAAAATGATAGTAAAAGAAGATCAGATCCTAGTTGACGTGGAAACGATTTTTAAAGAAATCGAAGCCGCCGGCGGTGATTGGAAAAAAGTCTGGGAAGAGTTCAAAAGCTATCTAAAGGACGTTAAGGGAGAGTGATTTGGTAGCCAAGATTGGTAATAGTTTTCTTGATGGATTCGAGATTTGTTTTTGATGGATCGAAAGTAATTTGGGATTCCGATTTGGTGTAGCTCGTTGAAGAATTTTTTACACCCGGAAGATCTTCGAGGGTGAGATCGATGTTTACGGCGCAGGAAGTGCAGTGGAGACCTGAAAGTTTGAGGGTAATTGTTTCCATATTAATTAATAATGTTAAAGCGGCCGGTGTACATACCCATGGAGCAGGAGAAGGCAAGAGCTCCTAGGGTTTTGGGAGTGAACTCGATTATAGTGTCTCCAGTTTCGGGAAGAAGTTTTTGGATATTTAAAACGGGAATGGTGAAAGAGCGGGAGCAAGACTGAACGTTGGAGGTTTTTATCGTAAGACGGACGGGGACATCTATCTTGAGGGTAATGACTTGGGGAGAGTAACCATTGTTTGTAGCGGTAATGGTGGCAGACTGAACTCCATTTTGTATTTTTATTTCGTTGGTTGGTGAAAGAGCTTGGGGGTTGGTGGCTACAAGATAGAAGTTTTGAATAGTGTAGATTGATCCCGTAAGACCGGCACCGTTGTTTATGGAATAAACCGACATGCCGATAAGGGCGGCGGCGGCAATTTTGGGGAAGTATTTTTGGAAAGCTTTGGCTCCGGAGTTTAAAAGAAATCCAAAAAGTAAAAATGTGGGTGATGTACCTAAGACGAAAGAAAACATGATGACGGCTCCATAAAGAGGATTGCCGGTGCCGATAGCAACAACTTCCGTTGCTTGGGTAACTGCGCAGGGAAGAAGGACTGTTGACAAGCCTAAAATGAATGGGGCAAAAATGGATTTGCTTTGGGATTTGTTTTTGGCAATACGTGCCAAAATCTTTGGAGGTTTGATCACAAAATAGCGGAAGATCGGGTGAAGGTCCAGAAGATTGCCGGCAATTCCTAAAAGATAAACGCCAATGGCCATTTGGATCCAGCCTCTGGTAATAGGGGAAAGAACAAGAGACTGACCAAGAGCTCCAAGAAAGAAACCCAAGATAGTGTGTATAAGAATTTTTCCGGTAAGAAATGAAACGATAGGAAGGGTTTTTCCGGATTTGGTGAGATTATTTTCCTGATTGGCGATCACCGAAGTTAAGAGTCCTCCCTGAATGGCAAGACAAGTGAGACCGCCTGTTGTCAGGCCCGTAAGAAAAATATAAAGAAGATTTATGTTTTGCATGAAGCAGGCTGGAATCTAGTGTTATTCGAATATATAGAGTATTGCAGAAACTGTCAAGAAATGTAGTAGAATCTTGGGTATGACAGAAACAGAAAAAATAACCCCCGTGGATTATAAATCGGTGAAGGGTGAGATTTTTGTAAGGGCAAATAGTGAGGGGCCGGTTGAGGATCTTGAAAGTTGGAAAAAAGCTTTTCCAAAGATTGAGTTTCCCGAGAAAGACGAGGATTTTACCGGTTTGGATATTAAATGGGGGGAAAGGACTGCGGAAGAGAGGGCTTTTTACGTGGCGTTTATGAATGATCCCCAAGCCGTAAAGGTGGCTTACACGATGGACGTTGAAGATACTAAATTATGGCAAGAAATTGATGACTCGGAGAAGATTTGGTATCTGTGGTTGAAAGGCTGTTTTACGGGTGAATCACTGGACGAGGGAGCAATAAAGTTACTGTTGTACTATGCAGAAGAGAGTGAGCTTGGTAGGAAGTATATTGAGGATTTGGATATGGCGGATGTAAAACTCTCAACGTTTTTGGTAAAAGTGGCTCCTTTTTAAAAACAAAAAGATCTCATTGCTGAGATCTTTAAGGAGTCGTTTACTTGCGTAAACCTCTGACCCAATGATTGCTCATTGAGCTATTTTTACTGTAACAAATCTCACTAAATTTGTCAATAGGGTGGTAAGAAAAATCCCGCCTTTGTAGAGCGGGATTTCCAGTTCATTATGCAAGAGCGCAGGATTTGATTTCGAAGGGGAAAGTACTGGTTCCATTGGTGGAAACGAGTTCTTCCCATGAGATTTCTTCACCGGAGTCGAGATAGCGGAAGCCATTTTCCCGTTTTGGAACAGCGCTCCAGTGAATCCGGTGATCGAACATTATGTTGCCGGTGGCAACTTTGCCGATACCACGAAGAACAGAGAACTCTTTGACTTGTCCGGGGAGATAGAAGACATCCTCACTGATGTATTCCTCGATGACGAAGTAACAGATTCCCCCTTGATTGGCGATGCCGATGTTGAATTGACGGTCGTTAAGATCGACACAAAGCATGTTGTTTGGCCAACGCGGAAGCTGTCCTGTGCCGTTGTTACTGGTGACAGTGACCTGTTTTTCGTAGATCCCGGTCCCCATACCGACATCTTTTTTGGGAAGATGCTTGGCGTAATTATTGCCGTCGAGGGTGTAGCACAGATGCTTACCTATAACCGAGATGTTGATTTTGATCACATCGCCGATGGCGAAGGGGACAAAACGGCCGGTAGGCATAGGGGTGATCTCTTGACCATTCCTGGTAATCCAGATGGTCAGACCGGGGACTGCGTTCAGGGTGAAGTAGTGCTTGATCATTAGAAACTCTCCTTTCAAAGAGGTCTTGCATGAATAGAATTGGAAGGTACGATTGGGCTCTAGCGAGCTCAAAAGCGAACGTCCTATAGTACCATAACTTGGGCACAAAGTCAAGTGTAGGCAGTAAAAAACCCCGCTTTATGGCGGGGTTGCTTTTAAGAGTAGGTCGTAGATGGCAGACAGATGTGTAAAGTGGATCTTGCTGGCTTCAATACCGGCAAGGTAGTAATGACTGTCGGCAAAAATCTCGGTTTCGCAGAGTTCATAGATCGGTGTGGCTCCTGCAAGGGGGTGCCGGTCGAGGGTGTTTTGGATCATGTTGTGGGCACGGGGAAGGTGAAACGCCTTGTAACGGTTGTGCAGAACAAGAAGTTCGTCGTCTGTGGGCTGACAGATGGCTCTGATCGCCGCAGGGTATCCATATTTTTCGGCACAGGCACCACCGATGATCAAAGCGGGAGGGGTGATGAAGCCAAACATAAAATTATCAAGATCGGACAAAGTCAACCCAAAGGTTTTCTCCAGCCAGTCGAACTCGTCCTCGTGTATTTTGTTTTGGCCGGTTCCCCTAAGTCCCACCTCTTTGGCTACAGCCACAACAGACGGAATCCTGTTTATCAGGATATCGGCAACAATATTGTTGATCGAGTCTTGGTTGACTGCGGGCAGAAAGGGAGAGTCTTTATAAAGAATTGAAGGAAAGGGAAAGTCCAATTGTGCCTCCTAAGGATATTAAAGATCAAAGATGAAGGTGATTGTAGCAAACAATCAGGTGAATTTGATAGCCTTAATTGATTTGTGTGTTGTTGGAGAGAAAATGGTGTCGTAACCGAGAGCCTTTGCCTCTTTGAGCATCTTGTCGGCAAAACCGACTCTACGGATTTCACCCAGTAAACCAAGCTCGCCAAAACTGATGGAGTTTTCGGGAAGTGGTTTGTCTTTTGCCGAGGAGATGATGGCTAGAGCAATACCGAGATCGGCACCCGGATCTTTGACATCCATGCCGCCGGTAACGTTGACGAAGATATCTTTCTCACCGATGGGAAGATGCAGGTGTTTGGTGAGGATAGCGCAGATGAGCTGGAGTCTGTTTGTCGAGATACCTTTGGCAATACGGCGCGGAATCGGAAGGGGAGAGGAAACAACGAGCGCCTGAATTTCAATTGTAAGGGGACGGGTACCTTCCATGATCATAGTAAGACATGAACCCGGAGCATTTTTTATCCGGCCTTCAAGAAGTATGGCACCCGGATCTTTGACTTCTTCAAGACCCTTTCCGGTCATTTGGAAAATACCGGTTTCATCAGTTGGCCCAAAGCGGTTTTTTACAGTTCTAAGCAAACGCAAAAGGTGCTGTCTATCGCCACTTAAATCAAGAACTGTATCAACCATGTGTTCAAGCATTTTTGGTCCGGCAATGTTGCCGTCTTTGGTCACATGACCGACAATTATCAATGGAACCGAGTGTTCTTTGGCGGTTTGGATTAGAAGAGAGGCGCTGTCCCGTATCTGTGACGGAGAGCCTGGAGTAGTGACATTTTGGTTGGTGTAGACGGACTGGATGGAGTCGATAATGACGAGACTATCAGGATTTTTGGCGATGGTTTCGCAGATACTGTCAACAAGAGAAGTGTTTAGAAGGTGAATGTTTTTGGTTTCTTTGCCACTTAGTCTTTTGATACGGGTAGCGACTTGGGCGGGATTTTCTTCCGAGCAGACGTAGTGAACGTCACAACTAACGGAGATGGCAAGCTGAGTGAGAAGGGTGGACTTACCGATTCCCGGCTGACCAGCGAGAAGATAGACACCGCCCCGCGTAAGACCGGCACCAAGGACGCGGTCGAACTCACCAATACCGGTTGAGAGAGTGTAGCCTTTTTGGGACACAAGAGCCTGCTTGACGGAGAAAGATTCAGCCGGCTTGTTGAAGGCTTTTTTAGCTCCACCCCTTTGGGTTTTTAGAAATGGGGTAGCCTCTACAAGAGTGTTCCACTCGTGGCAGGCAGGGCACTGGCCCGACCACTTGGCAAACTCATTGCCGCAGCTATTACAGAAAAATACAGTGCTTGATTTGGACATCTATGGCTATTGTAAACCATCCGGCTCTGTTGATTTTGAAGCTCCTATAATGTAGAATCAGGCAGAAGAAAATACTTTGACAAATTAAGGAGACAGGATATGAAAAATAATCTTTGGGCTTTGGTTCTGACGATCGCAGCATACTGCCTGCTGATCTTTAGTGGTTATGCTATTACGGGGGATGCAGTAGTTTTTTGGGGATTTGGCGTAATGCTGGTGGCGCTTGTCGTTCTAAAAATAATAAAATACAAGCTAAAATTTGTAGATTGCGATAACAATAATCATGTCAGACTGTATTTTGGTATTACAAGTTTGTATTTCGGTATCTGGCTTTCGGTTTTCCTTTTATCCGGTGTGACAGTTGCCTTGGGTCCAGTTGTCGTTGTCTGGTTGGCCGGTGCAGTATTGATAAGTTCAGTATTCGTGATGTCGATAATCGGTGAGAGAAAGTAGGAGGTGGTCATGAAGAAGATCGTTTTGGATTTTGAAAAAGCTTTGGTTGGTGCCAAGGCTTTGGACTTGGCTGGGGGAATCTTAGGGGAGCATCTCATTCTAGGTCTGGATGGATACATGGTTGGAATGAGGGAAAGATTTATCAAGGGTTTGAAAGAATATAGAAACATCGATCTTGATTGTACTGTCGGAGAGTGTATCTTAAACGACGGAAAATTTCACTGGGGGGATCGGAACGATGATGATCCGAACAGGGTATTGGTGATGGAGTTTACTGAGTTGCTCAAAGTGTTTGGAGTGAACCCTAAAATCGCCGATTTTTCGAAGCTGCACCCTGCAGTCAAATATATGCAAATGCCGGGTTTCCTGTCGATTGCATATATGTTTGAGGAAAATAAGATATCGGTAAATATGATCAGAATGCAAGTTGATTCGGATACAATGAAAAAAATATCGGACGATATTGCCCGGTTGGCCAAGCCAAGTCAATAAAAGTCAAAGCCGCTTAACCGCGGCTTTTTTCGTCTTTGGCGGCTAGATTAGGCATGATTTGGTTGACTTTGATACGCCTATAGTATATAATGTCGACTATACTTTGATAATTTAGGAGGTAAATCCGATGGCTAGGAATAGTAAAATCGAGGATAATGGGAAATGGTTTGGGGTTGATAAAAGAATCACTACTTGGGCAGCTTCATTTTTGACTTTTTATATTCCGGTTATAACGGCTGTTTTTATCTCAGGAAATACAGACTATCTGTGGTCCGGCACCCCTTTGTTAGCCTTGTACTGGGTTATGCTTGAAAGACAATCAGACAAGAAGGAAGATGTGACCGACTGGTTGTTACCATCAGTGATTTCCCTTGCTGTAGGACTTGGAATTGCAGCTGCTTTGGTGGTAGTTGGAGCAGCAATTTCTCCAGTAGCTCTTTGGGGAATGATGATGGGAGTTCTACTACTGACATTTTTTACCTACCTTTCATGGCCTGACTAAATATGAAATACTAACCGCTCTTTTAAGGGCGGTTTTTTTATTACCGTTAGTCATAGTGGGGGTATATTTGAGGCCAGAAAAAATATGGGGTATGGCAAAAATCGGTTATAGGTTGAAATGCTTGACAGAGTGTGATATATTTTTTGCTAGATCCAGTAAATCTAATAAATTTATGAGAAATCTTTTGAAAAAGTTAGTCAGCTCTCGTAAAAAAATGGTTCGTCCGAGCCGTAGTTTCGGTCGTCGTTTTGTTTCTTTTCAGATCGCAAAAATGGGAAGAATGGGACAACAACTGGTTGTTGCCAGCCGCTAAACCTAACGCGGAACATTAAAATTTTGAATTTTTTAGGCAAAGAAAAAAGCATTACTACCGTAGCCTAACTCGAATAGCAATGCTTTTTTACAGTGGTTAATGAAAGGACAGTTTCCATCAACCAACTACAGATTAACACCACCAAAAATCACTGTCAACTATAACAAAAGGCCTCAGAGTTGGGTGTGACGACGAGTTGGGCAGGCACGCCGTCACCCCAATTGTGAGGCTTTTTGGTAGTTAAAAGCCGACATACCTTTTGGAAGGAGAGCGATACAATGTGGGAATATCTGATAATGAATTCATGGAAAGGCTTGTGTGAGTCATTGGTGTTCGATGATGCCGGTTCGGAGGATAAAGTCACTTACGACTCTTTGATAAAAAAAGAGCTGTCTCCTGCTTTAAATAAGCTTGGTAGAATTGGCTGGGAATTGGTAAGTGTCGATACATCTTCAATTGACGGTGCAAGAACCCTGTTCTTTAAACGCCAGAGGTTGGATTGAAAAAACAAATATAGGAGGACGGCATGAAGTGGAAATATTTAGAGATGGTTTCACAGGATGAAATGTGTCGAAATATTCGTCAATATGGAGCAACAGAAGAAGAAAAAATTGTTTACAAAGGGACTCTAAATACGAATCATTCTTACGCACTTGATACGTTTGGCCGATTTCAGTGGGAGTTGGTAAGCGTTGATGTCGTGAGAAATAAAGGCGACTTGAGTGTAATTCGTCACTTTTTCTTTAAACGTCCGGTAAATTAAAGGAGAAAAAATGAATAAACAAAAGACGAAATGGACACCACTGGAGTGCCGCTTAATGGTCGGATTTATATTGATGGTGAGTACGTTTGTTGCTTTAGGAGTGTGGCTTTCTGTGAGTTGAGTTTATTTAACCCCGATTTTATCGGGGTTTTTTATGACGTGAGTGAAATAGAATAAAGAAAATGGGTGTTAGGGTCAGAATGACTAGACCGAAGAACTCGAGATATTGGGGAAGATAGATGAGAATGATACCGGAGTTGCCCTCCGGAAGATTCCATGAGTTGTGCCAAGTATTTTCCGGTGCCCTTAGTTTGGGCAGGAAAGGAGAAACCAGAGGAGCAAGTTTCATAAGGAGCCACGGAGGCAAAGAGAGGTCTTTTTGGGACACTTCTATTGCCTTCCATGAGGATGATTTGGTTTGGTAAAGGTTGAGGACGGAGAACTGACCGTTTTCGATAGAGACAGTGTAAAGGAAGGGATAGGGGTGGGTAGTGTTTTGGATTTTGGCGTTTGAGATATCGGTGGTTTTTGAGGTGGTGGAAATGGCTTTCAGAAAGTTTAGGGGGATAGGTCTTATGGAGAGAGATTTTAATAGATTGGAAGTGATTCTGTTTCCGAATGATTGGTTGTAAAGATGAAGAGTGTAACCGGGGTTTTCGTTTGGATTGGAGATGGGTGCGATAATGGACTGGGTGTTGTTGGTGGTGATGAGGCGTTCGTTTACATCACAGCGGCGGGAAGAGTGGTTTTCAAGACAGACGGTAGGTAAAAGTCCTTTTTGTGAACGAAGATCAAAAGAGATGAGATAACCAATAGTATGAGGAAGATGTCTTAGATTTAAAGTATCGCACTCAGTGGCATTTTTACTTTGGTAGAGGAAGCCGTCTTTGGTAACCTGTTTGACGGTGTCGCCTTTATTAAATTGATCGCAGTTTTGATTTTCGGGAAGAAGACTATTGGAGGCGGGGGTTTCCGTGAGATCGTACTGACTAGAGGTGTTTGGCAGAGAGATTTGAATACGGGAGATGTTATTTTTCAAAACAATTTTCTTTTCCGGAATTTCGGGAAGCGAGGCGGAACCGGCGTAGTAAAGAGGAAGAACGGCGGCTTCTAGATTGCTGTAGTTTATTTCCTGAATTGTTTTGGTTTCCGCCGCCTCAAGAAGAAGATTCACCTGTTGATACTGTCCGGTGGAGACGGTGAAGAATCTGGCTCTCGTCGGTTTTTCTTTTGGCTCAAATGGTTGGGGAAGATTTTGGGCGGAGAGATCTTTTCCCGAGATGTTGACGTTGGCCGTGGTGAGGGTGGGTGAGGAGTAGTTAAAAGAGAGCGAGATGAGACTGCCCCAGGCGATGTAGGGAAGTGGGGCGGAGAGACAGCCGACTACATCGGTACCGACAAGAGAAACACCGATTGGGGAGATGATTTTTTCAACTTTGTGATTTGGCTTAACAATGTAACACTGGCTTGGGTCGGCTTTCGATAAACTGCTATTAAGATTGTAAAGAGCGATCTCGGAACTGCCATAAAGAGAAACGGAGAAAGATTTTTGGGTGGGAAGATAGATGGTAGTTAGGGGATAGAACTCGGAGAAGTTATCCAGCTCGGCGGGGAGTTGAAGCTCGAAGTAGTTTTTATCCATCTCGATGACAAAACCGGAACCGCGGGAGTTGGGAATGGAGACGGTCGTTGGAGTTGACTGCAGATCCAACTGGCTATTATCGATGAAAACGGTAGGAATTATCGGGGTAAGACGGAGGTCAAGACTGCCGCCAATTTTTCTATACTCGATACGGACGGGAAGGAGAGTTTCGGAGTCGGTAAGGGAAGGGATGATGAGAGTATCCCCTTCGGAGATTTTGGTGTTTGAAGTGATGTTTAGGTACTCGCCTTTTTTGTACCAGTCGGTGTTGGGGCGGAGAGAAAGAGAATCAAAAGGATGGGTAATCGCGCCGGAACTTTGAACACCAAGAAAGTTTTGAGTTTCATTTTTTAGTTTGACTTTGTAAAGGGAAATCTTGTCCCCAAATGTTTTATCAAGCGAAAATTTTTCCGAGGAGGCAAGATATTTTTTAAGAGTAGTCAAACCGGAGTCGACGGCATTTTCAGGAAGGGTAAGGTGTTCATCCAAAAGAAGCCAGCTGATGGCGTATTTATCAAAAACATTTTCAAAATCACTTTGGTTATCCGAGTAAAGAGAGGTACTCATTTCTTCGTAGTACTTTTCGCTATTCTTTTCCCAGACGTCAAAAGCCCGGTCCATTAAAGGCTGACGGAGACCGTACCACAAAAAGCCGGAACCACGGTAACCCCAGTCGTAACTTTCCCAGCCCCAGAAAGAAAATTGGGGAAAGTTGGCAATACGGGTGGATCTATCTTGAGTCTTTAAGTAAGAGAAAAGTTCAAAATATTCTTTCGGAATGTTTTGGCGCATTGAAGGGGAGATCAGGTTACCGGAAAAAGCGGGAGACATAAAAAGGAGCAGAGAAAAAGTAACGGTAAAGAGAGTGAGGTAATAGGTGAGGCGGGTGTGAAGGAAAGTGAAAAGATCGAGCAGGAAGATAGTACCAATGGAGAAGAAGAAAGAGTAAGCAAGGGAAAGGGGAATGGAGAACTTGGTAAAAGGAGAACGGAAAAGTTCACCGACAAGAGGAATGTTTTGATTGATTAAAAGTCCTCCGCCAAGAAGGAAAAAGAGACAGAGACATAGAAGCGCTACAAAAGATTTGGTCCAAGTGAACTTCTTTTTGAAGGAGTAGTAAAGACCGGTAAGAATCAAAATGAAAGATAGGGAACCAAGGATACCGACAATGGGGATATTCAGATGACTGCGCCAAACGGAGAGGAGATAGGTGTACTTGCCGTCTTGACCGAGGTCGAGGTAGTTGAAAAGATAACCCTTCATCAGGGCAGTGTCTTTGAGGGTGGCAAACTGAAGATTTCTGGCGTAGGTTTCGGGAGAGGAGAGAAGACCGATCTTGGCCTGCTGAGTCATTGTGCCATTGGTGATGACAAAAAAAGCAACGGGAAGCAACCAGAAAAGATGGGGAACAATGAGAGAGGTGACGGAAAGAATGGAGGTCTTGATGTGTTGGGCTTTATTTTTTTGCTGTTTTAAAAACTCAACAAAGAAAGGCAGGACGGCGACAAAAAAGACGAGGTAAATGGTTTCAACATAGAAAGCGGGGGCGGAGAATAGGGAGACGAGGAAGAGGACGAGAAGATTTGGTTTGGTAGGTTTTGTGAGGTAGGTGATGGTGAAGTATAAAAGCCAAGGGAGAGCGCCATAAAACCAAGTGAACGTTTCAAAGGGAACAAAAAAAGTCTGGAGAGTATTAAGATTTAAAAGATAGAAAAGAGCGCCTAAGAAAGAGGCGAACTGAATGGTTTTGGAGTCGAGTTTACCTTTGAAAAGATGGTTGTAAAAAAGAAGATAGACGCCAAGAGGTCCAAGAACTAGGGGAAGGAAAGTGGTGATGTAGCGTATTAGGTCGGGAGTGACCTTGGCGATAAGGAGAGCCCAGATGATGAGAAGGCGTGGGAGATCGGTGGCATGAGCCATACCGCCAAGAAGTCCCGGACCGCGGTACTCCTGCCAGACGGAAAAGAGAGCACGGCGGAAGTTTTCGGCGATATCAAACTCAGGATGGAGATTGTCCCAACCGGTTAAGAAAGTTCCCGGTTCGTAGTTTAAAAAAATGAGCAGTCCGGTGATTAGAGATAGGGCAATGACGGGCCAGTTTCGGGAGATGGCTTTGCCAAGCTGACGGAGTTCTCTTAGGGGAAAGCGGTGTATTGCTTTAGTAATATTCTTGGCCGTCATAATTATTTCGTCTTCGCCGAAAGCTAATTCTGACATTTAGCTCTGCTGAGAAGCACAATTCAGTTTAGCATTTGCGAGAGATAGGCGGTAAACTAAGTAATATGACAAACGAATTTCAGGAAGAAATCCATAACTCAGAAGGAGTAGAGAAGAAGATTATTTGTCCGACATACGATGGCTTGGTGAGAACATTAGCCGGAGAGATGGAGATTGACCAGAGCAAACTTTACGGAGAACCAAAAGCCGGATTTGATCATGAAGATATTAATAGTTGGATTGGATTAGTGGATTTTAAAGATGGAAAGACACCGGATGTACTGGCAAATATTTCGTCCGAACAGGGAAAAAGAGTCGTCAAGATCGACGTACAACAGCAGAAACCTCTAGAAAGTATTAATGAGAAAGCCTCAAACTCAGATCTTATCTATACTATGGCACTGACCGAGGCAAAGATGAAAGTGGTTGCCGAGGCAGCTGAGGAAACATACCCTGCCGTATCTTTTCAGATAAACGATCTTCGTAAAGACTGGGTAAAGATGCGGGAAGAAGTACTAAGTGACAAGGTCGAACCGGTAAGTTTGAATATGATGATGGATAGGATGGTGTCACGGAGAGTGATGACGACAGCCACCTTGCTGATAATTGGAGCAATGATTCTCTCAGCTTGTGGTACATCCGTAAAAGGTAATGAGACAGTAATTCCCGGAGTTGGGACAAAGCCGGCGATAACGGAGACAGTGCCGGCAGCTTCAGAAACAGCGGTGAGTCCGGAAACGGCTGAAAGTGAAATGGTAGAGAGAATAAATGCATATTTAAAGGGTGAAGGAGAGTACTCAGATGCCGAATTGGCAGATATAATTTTTTTGTGTAATATTTCCGGGTCAAAAGAAGATTTGGGAATTATTGCTTATGCTCCCGAAAAGATGGCTTATGCTCAAGGAATAAATTTAGGTGCGTATGTTGATGGGGAAAAAATTGTGATTATGTTTGGAACAAAATCAGAAAACGGTGGAAGGATTGTTTTGCCGGTTTATTACAATCTGTCTGACTTTAAGCTTTTACCATTTCATATGAATCAATTAGATACGAAAGTATATTCATGGGCAGAACACGACAGATCACTAGATTTTGTAATTGACAACAAAGAGAGTTTGGTTGCTGAATTTAATAAACGGTTGGGAGATCCATTCCTAATTACTTTGATATTTGCCAATCAAGAAGGTTCAGCTAAGGACTTTATTAAGGCAAATGGATTAAGCGAATCTGAGGCAGAGAAAGAGATAAAAAGAATTGAAAATATAAGAATTATGTCTTTAAAATGGCTTGAGATTATTGCAAAGAATTATGACGGTTGGGATGTTAGTGATCAATATAGCGGTAAGGCCGAAGATTTTTCTATACCAGTGTATTCTTCTTTAATAAATAAACTGACTATACCGACCGAAGAGGAAATGTTGAATATTACTTCGATAGTGTCTAGATTGGAAAAATAATTGCGAGGTTTGGTTGTTTCCGTGTAATATGTTAGTAGATATGAAGTTAAGATTTCTAGTTAAAGGTCTGAGTGTTGTGGTTGTGTTTTCAAGTGTGCTTTTTTTAGGTGTGTGGTTATTTGGTTTGATTAATACTAAGTTACCAAGCACTATTGAGTCGCAAGAGAGCAATGTTAGTCTTGGTTGTGGGATGTTTACCGATACAGAAAATCATCCTTTGGGCTGTGGCTATCGAGTAGTATTGTCAGGAGGAGAAGAGAAAAGAGTGGTAAAGCTGAAAGAAGTAATAATTGATAAATCTAAGGCGTTTGTTTTGACTGAGAGAATGGAGAATGAAGTATTGATTACCGAGAAATTGTATATTGGGAAAGTTGGCGATACCAGAAGAGTGCCAAATATTTTTCAATTTAATACTCCGGTTGTGACGACTGATGACCCTACAAAAGTGATTTTTGAGCGTAAGGGTGTTGATTCTTTTGTAGAGATAATGAAGCAAAAATTGACGTCTGAAGTAGTGGTATATGTAAATACAAAAAGGAAATTCTGGGATGGACTACAGAAAAGATATTTACAATTGGACACAATTATTTTTTATCAGGATAATGGCTAAAAAACTTGTAGCCATTTTATTTTTCGGTTTACTATTTTTTTTGAATACCAAGGCAGTATATGCTCTCGCTTGTGCAGGAGAAGTCTGTGCCGATGTTTTTGGTTGTAATGAATGGCAAGATACATATTTTGTATGGCATTGTGAAGATTCAAGTTGGCGGACTTGTGAGGAGTGCGGAAACCTTTATGGTAGTTGTGGTACATGTGTTGATCCGGCTCTTTGTTATGGTACTACCTCGTGTGGTAAGGGGAATCGATGTCTTCCTAACGGCTGTGTCCCCGAAGGGTACGATCATTGCGGTGTACACGGTTGCTGCCAGGGATATGACGGAGCTTGGTCTAACTGTCCTATTGCACAGTGCGGTCAATCAAGGACGTGCAATAATCCAAGTCCGTATTGTGGAGGAGCCGACTGTGATCCGGCGGATCAGTACTGTTCTAATGCCGATAATGGAATTCCGACAGTGCCGACCTGCACCAGTTTGGGGGAAGTTGTTGGGGGCGATCCCGTGACGATAAGCTGGACCAGTGGCGGTGTGTTGACGGATAGCTACGAATATATTCTTGATGGTGGAGCGGCAGTGAACGTGGGAAACGTTTTATCTGCAGATGTTAGTCTTGGTGGTGGACCACATACCTGGCAAGTGAGGGCAATCAACTCAACTTGTGATGCTACCGATATTAGCGGGTGGTCTACTGTTTGTAGTTATTGTCTAGATTGTGAAGGGACAATACAAGGAACACTTTTTGATGCAACCGATTTTTCATCCTGTCCGGCGGATATCGGGACAAATCCTGTATATGCACCATTGAGGTATGGCAGTCAAATTTTTGGTATGAGTGGAACGTGGGGAGAGTTTAGATCTCCTCTTCCGATAAGCACGGATGCAGATGGAAATTATTTAGAAAATTTTTATACCACACCCCCACAAACATTTACCTATGATTACTCCGATATGATTGATTCCGGACTGGTGAGAGGAGTGAGGTTTGAGTGCCAATCGCCCGTGGCAACTTATACGAACTGGGGAGATGTGGTGATAAAAGATACCGGATTTTGGGGAGTGTCCGGTGGATGGTGGCAAGCCGTTGGGGGTAGTGTGTATGCAAAAAATGGCATTAAAAGTGTTATTCCGGTAACAGTGGTACCGGAAGCGGATCAACTTTTAATCAAGGCAGATGCCAATGGTAGATCGGGAATCTTAAGTTATGGATTGCCTTGGACGGGACAGGAGTTTGGATATAATCCAGATGTTGAAGTAAGTAATGATCTATGGAGGATTGAAAGTATTTATGAGGGAAATCGTTATGATTACAACTTTTATAAAACAAGAATGGATATTTTTTCATCAACAGATTGGGATGGGGGAAATGTTGTTTACGATAGTGTATCGGGATACCAGATATTTAAGCACATAGGTGACGTGTTGCTAAACTATGGGGGTCCGACGGGAACGGAAAAAGTGATTTTACTGATTGACGGTGATGTAACCATAAATAGTAATGTGATAACACCAGTCAATACATTTTTGGCAGTGATTGCTAGCGGAAGTATTGCCTTTGAGAGTAGCGTAACAGATGCTCAAGGGTGGTTTGTGGCGGAAAATATCAATGTTCCTTGTGTGGACACAACACCGGCCGATGGAGAATGCGACAAGACAGATGTGCAATTTAGAGGAGAAGGATCGTTTGTGGGCTGGTCGGGAATTGGCCTGAGGAGGGATATGTGGACGGCTAATGATCTTAATCCGTCAGAGCTATTTACCTACAGGCCCGACTTTTTGTTGAACGCTCCGGCTCCAATGAAGAAGTACACAAAAAGATTTAATCCCTTTATTCCTTAGTTTGAGGCAAGGCGGAGACTGAGATTGTCCAGAGTTTCTTTGATTTTGGTGCGGCGGATGAAGGTGTAAAGAGGAAAGACTAGTGAAGCGGGAATAACCTCCATAATGACGGTTTGGATAAGGGAGATAAGCTTTGATTTGAGGCTTGGTTTGTAGCCGTATTTACCAACTGCCAAATGGCGGACTTTTTGGGTAATCTTGAAGGTGTGCTTGGGATTTTTGAAAGTTACCGAGTCGCCGTGTTGGCGGTACATAAGGATAGCTGACTTGAGATTAGCAAAAAGCCCGAACTTGCCGAGACGGAAGTAAAGATCGAGATCTTCGGCAGAGTTGAGATGGGGATTGTACCAGTTAAAGTCTTTGGGAAGCAGGGAGCGATTGATCATGATACTGGGGTGCTGAATAGGGTTTCTGGTGTACATGAGTTCATGAATGTCGATGTGATTTGTGGGGAAGAGCTTTTTACCGGTAATGTGGCTATTTTTATCGATGGTGAGACATTGACCACCAACAACAACCACGCCGGGGTGGCTTTGGAGATACTTAATTTGTTTTTGGAAGCGGGTAGGGAGGGAAATGTCATCGGCGTCCATGCGGGCGATGTAGTTGCCTTTGGCCTTGGTGAGGCCAAGATTGAGAGTATCGGCGATCCTAAGATTGGTCTTGTTTTTGAAGACTTTTATACGGGAATCGATCTTGGCGTAGTTTTTAAGAATCTTGTAAGAGTCGTCAGTTGAGGCGTCGTCTAGGGCTATAACCTCGAAGTAGGGATAGGTTTGGTACCTAAGGCTTTCTAGGGCTTCCACGAGATACTTCTCGGCGTTGTAGACCGGAAGAATGACGGAGATCAATGGATTTTGAGTAATTAGATGTCTCATAGTGATATATACAGGTTATTATAGATTTATCCGTTTGTCAAGTATTATGAGCGAATAGGCTCATTTTTCCATTTTTCTATTCCTCCCGTACTTGTCCTTCTGAGGACCGGCCATGTCGATTTCCCAGCGTGAATCGCAGCCTATTACACAGCCAAATACTTTTTGATTACAAAAGACCATGCTATTTGGCTTTGCGTAACTTCCTCAGAAGGACGAAGTACTGCGGAATTTATCGAAAAATGAGATTTTGAGCTCAGAGCATAAAAATGCCCCGGCTTGTGGCCGGGGCTTTGCAAAGGAGGAGGCACCTTTGGAAGATATTAGTGCGATGAGGTTTTTCTGATTTTGTTACTTACGTACAGTAATCCAACACCAACCATGGCCATGCCTATAAAAATGAAGGTGTAGGGAGCAGCTGTGGACAAATAGGCAAAAGAGAGTATTACTCCGGCTGCGATCAGGAGATAGATCAGAAAAGAGAGGAAGGATGATTTTGCCATTTTAGGCTCCTTTTAGATCGATTATTCTTTGATTTTTGCACCGAGATATATCATTCCAACGCCAATCAATATTGCGATCAATAATGGCCAGTTGGGAGATCCAGTATCGAGCGCGAAACCGATGAAACCAACGATACCAATAAGAGTGGCTATAAAGCCAAGAATCTGAAGAGCAGGTTTTGCCATTTTATACTCCTTTTCAATGAACTAAGTTTCCTTTTAAGCACGAATTTCATGCTTAAGAGAAAACTTCCCCGAGAGACTCGGGGAAGAGGTGAAAGATTGAAAAAGCTATTTGATTAGTTTAACCGGCGGGGAGATGATGAGCTGGGCGATGGTTTTTCCGGCGTGCTGGGGCTTGGCGGCATAGTTGCCGACATGCAGTTTCCAAGCACAGTCCAAACTTGCCTGACTCGGGAGGGCCCACCAGTGCCCCATGGCACCATGGATGGTGACCGTGTATCCGGCTTCAACCCGTTGAACGCCTTCAAGTTCTCCACCCAGCCACCATTCGTAGATGGCGGGGCCGACGATGACGGTCTCGATACCGGAATTGAGCTCACCCATGTCCGTAAAAGGTACGGCACTGGGATCGCAGGAGCAGGAAGCAATGGGGGCAGGGGCAGCGACGACTGAAGCTGCTTCGCAGGAGCCGGGAACTGTGACTGAGGTCACAACTGCCTTTGGGCTTTTAAAGCCGAAGATGCTCCACAAAATAGCTGCCATGACGAGAAAAAGCAGTAAGAGTTTTGCTGTTTTGTTACGGACAGTGAAATACATAGCCGTGGCCAGAATAACGACGAGAACAACAAACAAAAACGTGAGATCCATAGTGTTCCTCCTTTGGAACTTTTGATTTTCCCGTAAAACGGGTTAGATTGCTTTTTTTGCTTCCAAAATTTCAGTGTGCGTAGACTTGAGATCTACTCTCTGCGCTCCTAGTTAGGCTTGGAGTACAGAGGTAAATTTCAATAAATTGTGCTTAGCGTTTGAGGTTTTTAGCCTTGACGAAGGATAAAAGTCCTCCAAGGTAGGCAAGGCCGGCGAGATTGAAGAAAAGAGCATTTTCGGCACCGGTATCAACAACAATGTGCTCAGTACAGGTTTCGGCAGCGCCGTAAACCGGAGTACAGATGACTGTTTTGGTAACCGTGGTTTTGGCTATTTGAGCTTGTCCGCCTTTGGAAACAGATTTCTCGGTGACCTCGGGAATAGAGATTGTGGGTGTAGCTTTTAGGATAGGGGTAGGAGTAACGATGGTGTTAGCTTCATTTTCTACGGTTTTCTCGGGGAGAGATCTTTTAGCAAGAGAATAGACGATCGCGCCCGTAAGAGCCAAGATAATGAGTATAAGAGGCAAAGTTGATTTCATGGTGGCGAGTATAACTCATATAGGTCTAATTGTCAACCTATAGTGAATTTTAGATCTTGTTCGCGTAAACAAAAAATCTTTCGGGACTGTTCCACAATTGGCAGGTATACAGGATCAGATTCGCGTTATATTCGGTTATTTTTGTGCCTGTGGATGTCGAGTAAACTTTGTATTCATATGGTCGCTGGTCCCAAATTACTCTGAGGGTGTCACCGACGGTAATTTTGGGGAGACTGTAAAAAGAGTTGAGTTTCCGGAAAGCGGCTGACCATTGAAGATATCCCCAACGATGAGCGGCAAGGATGACGGGTTTATCACTATCTTCCGGAGTGCCGAAGTCGGGAACGCGCCAGACACCCAACTTTAGAGTGCTTTCCCAGTCTGCGCCTTCATGAATTTCTCCTTTGACTCCGATCTTATCAATAATGAGGCCATTTTCTTTGGGGAGAGAAGAATCAACATCGGGAAGTGGCACTTCCAAAATATCCGGAGTGGAGATTGGTGAGGTGAGAGAAGGAAGGTTCTCTTTGGAAATAGTTGAGGCTATCGTGGAGGCAAGTGTGCCGGAAACATTGGGGAATAGACGGTAATAGAGATGGGGCCAAGAAGGAAGAAGGGCAAAAATGGTGGCTAGAGCCCAAAATGTGATTCCAAGAGAAACAAAAGATTTTTTGTTCAGGCGCATATATTAAGTTTACCAAGAAAAAGCACCCCGGGTGGGGTGCTTATGGAAGATCAGGCGGTTTTGAGGGTTAAAGCCACAGATCTGACGAAGTGATAGACGACCAGTGAGGCTAAACAGATGAAGATAGTTGACGGAACCTTGATAAGCAAGGAGTCGATGACGATAACGATGGCGATGAGAATAGCCGAGATGGCAGTGAGGAGGAGACCCTCCTTCGATTTGAACTCATTTGTGTTCATTGATTTGATTCTCCATCTTTTCTTGTTTACTGCGTTCAAGGCTCATCCAGATTGTGATCACAGATACAATCAGGATCAACAGGAGAGTGATGCCCATCAGAATAAATTTCGAGAGGAGAGGTTTATCATCTCCAAAAACAGAAGTGATAAATAGGGCAATACCCGTGATCAACATGAGGCTTGCGAGGAAGCTTGTCACCTCTTGAAGCTTCTGAACACGGATTTTGGACCGGCGAATAGCGATCTTGGGATCAAGATCGTGAACCTTGACATTTTTCATCGGGAATCTCCTTGGTTGAGGGTCAAACGATCAGACTGAGAGGGGGTGATAACGTCTCATTTTGGAGCGGATTTCTCTCCGATAGCTCTTTTCGAATTGATGCTCAATAATGGGCACGATGATGTTTGCGGCCGATAAAGCGCCGAGGATGACGATCGGACAGAGCCAGGTGAGCCATGATTCGGTTAGAAAGGCAATAATGAGCATGCTTAATTGGGGAAACAACAAGAAGACTGAAAGGTAAAATGACCGGTTGCTAATCATTTGATCATGTTCAAATGACTGATGAATAGAGGTCAAATGACCAAGGGTGCGTGTTCTGGTGCGGTTCATAAAATAGCCTCCTAGGTTCGAATTTTAAAGAATGAGTATGGGTGGTATTATATCCTATAAGAGCAAAATAGTCAAGGGATATACTAGTTACCGTTTTGATATAGAGTGAGTGACCTAGAGTGATATGTTTGACAAAACTAGCTTCGGGTGCTATACTACCAGCTAGTTTGATATATTCTTGATTCGATTGAAGGTGAAATGGGTTTGGTTCGCAGTGCATACCTCAAAATCTGCGCTGCAGCTAAGGCCTTACGCGTTTCACCCTTAATCGACTTAAGATGTTCAACTAACCCCCCTTTCCGTAGATTCTAAAAAGGTCCTCGAAATCGAGGATTATGCTTGTTTGCATTTATCTTGTTTGGTGGGTTTTGGCTACGAGCCTTGCCATTTTAGGCACGGAATCGGAGCCACACTGAACTTTCGGCTTGACAGGGAACCAGACCGATGTAGAATTGAAGTTGTTCCCGATCTATTTTCCCTTCAAATCCTAATGATTCTTTTAAGTTTCCAAATTTTTACTAAATAACCCCTAAGTTTTATGGCAGAAAAAGCCAAGACCCGTGTTAAAAAAGTTGCCGCATTGACCGAGCCTGTTGTGGCTAAAGTAGAAGCGGCTACACCCGTTGTAAGACCCCCTGTGGCTCCCAACCAATTACCCCCGCAGTATCAGAGTAGACCGTTTATACGGCCTCAGTATGGCCGTCCCATGGCTCCACGCCCTGCGTTTGTGCCCAGACCACAAGAACCTGTGATTACCGAAGAGGTAACCGGCATTGTGGATGTTTTTGGATCCGATGGCCGAGCAATGGCTCGGGCAGAGTACCGCCCAGGCGAGAATGACGTGTTTATCACCTCTCAGATGGCCAGAAGTGCCAAACTCCGTGCTGGAGATGTAGTTATCGGTTTGGCCCGCCGGCCCAAGGAGAACGAGCCTTACTGGAACATGGTACAGATTACCAAGGTCAATGGATTAGGCATAACCGAGTCCATGGACAGACCTAAGTTTGAAAAAGGTATTCCAATCTTCCCTTACGAGAAATTGAAGCTGGAGTCGGGCAAAGAGATACTCTCAACCCGCCTGATTGACCTTTGTGCACCTATCGGAAGAGGACAGCGCGGAATCATTGTTTCGCCTCCCAAAGCCGGAAAAACAACGGTTTTGAAGGAGATTTCTTCCGGAATTGCGGCTAACTATCCCGATGTTCACATTATCGCCGTGCTCGTGGGTGAGCGCCCTGAAGAAGTGACGGATATCAGCCGACACATCAAAGCAATTACAAAAGATTCAGCCATGCTCGGAGAGACGGCAGCTTCCAACTTCGATGAGAAGGCGGAAGAACAGACAAAAGTAGCTGAGATAGCCTTGGAACGTGCCAAACGCTTGGTAGAACAGGGAAAAGACGTAGTGATACTTCTGGACTCGGTTACCCGCTTGGCTCGTGCTTATAACTTAGCTATTCCTACATCCGGACGTACACTGTCGGGTGGATTTGATCCCGCGGCTTTGTACCCACCCAAGAAGTTCTTTGGTGCAGCCCGCAAGATCGAGGGTGGAGGCAGTTTGACCATTATCGGTACAGCTCTGGTTGACACAGGCTCCAGAATGGACGATCTGGTTTACGAAGAGTTCAAGGGAACAGGTAACATGGAGCTTCATCTTGACCGCCGGTTGGCCGAGAGACGGATATTCCCCGCAATAGACGTAATGAGATCGGGTACGCGCCGAGACGATCTTCTTTTTGACTCTATCGAGTACCAAAGTATTATCCTGATGCGCAGAATGCTTGATATTTTGGGAGACAACGAGAGAACGGAAGTACTTTTGTCACGTTTGCAGAAAACCAAGAGTAACAAAGAGTTTTTAGCTTCGCTTAAAGACGGAGGCTAAGGGCTTGCTCGAAAGGTAAATTCCACGAAAAAGCGCCACCTTTTGGGTGGCGCATTGTGTTAGGGGAGAGAACATCTGAAGTCAGATGCTTCGAACCCGGTTTCGGTCTGAGCAAGTTGGAAAGTGAGGATCAGGGATGGTTTTCCTTCAATCTTTTCCAGGGCAAGGGAAATGGCCTTTTCTCGCTCACTGCCCGTAATTTCGATCTTGTGTTTGTAGACGTATGTCGTGGAACCGGAGAGGAAATCCACGGAGTAGCCGTCGACAAGGACGATCCGGTCAACCATGACGGTGACTGTGGTAGGGTTTTGATCGGGATCATAGTTGTAACTGAGCCTTGTTTTTCCGGAGAACAGGTTCCAGTTGGTCATTTCCCCACACGCTTTGTCATAAAATCCGGTCAGATGGTCAACAACATATACTTCGTACTGATCATCAGGCACAAAACTGGGATTTTTGGCAACAGAGAGACAGCCAGTGAGAAAGACGGCGAGGATCAAAATGGCAGCATTTTTTAAACGCATTGGACACTCCTTGTTTTAAGATTGGAAAGAGCCAAGAAACTTAACTAGCCCTATAGTGTCGCATATTTTGGCACAAAAGTCAAGTTTGTAGGCATAGAAAAAGCGCCACCTTTTGGGTGGCGCTTGTGTGTTTACGGGGAGACAGGCATCTCCTCGTAGAAAGGGGCGGCTTGCCGGCAGGACTCGCATTCGAGAGAACAGTCGTCGGTTTTGATCCTGAAGCCGGGAAGCAGCTTTCCTTCAATGGCCTCTTTGATCTTAGTGATCGTCAGGCGGACTTTCGGGGAGAAACTGTCTTCGGAATGAACAACGAGGCTGCTGCCTTCGTGATAGATCAGACAGATCAGATCACGACCCTTTTGGGGATCGGCGATGAGACCGTTGACACGAATGGGGGTGTTTTTCCCCTGACAGGTGACTTGTTCCGAAAGTTCCACGAGCCATTCCTGAGGGAGAAGGTTGGACAGCTTGAGGCAGAGATTGCCGATATATGAGTTGTTCACGGGATCCTCCTATAAAGTTAGTGTACGAACTTGAAACAGCCTATATAATATCACAGAGAGGCTGGTTTGTCAACTGACCAAGGGTGCTTTTTGGGGTATGATGGGTTATGGATAAAAGAGGAAAAGAAGTATATGCGTTCGTGGATGCAGCGAATTTGTTTTATGGAGGCGAAAAAAGCCTTCATTTCCGGATCGACTACGGGAAACTTTTGAAGTATCTTCGGGAGAAACTGTTGGTGACCAAGGTTTTTTACTATGCCGGAGTCGATGTGGATGCTTACAAAGCCGATGAAGGCAAAGAGATTGACCTTGAAAAACTGGTGAAGTATTACGAGGGAGAGATAAAAAAGACGGACAAGACGGAAGACGAAAAGACGCTTATGGAAAGACATCTGGAAAGAGCTAAGTTTTACAGGGATCTTGATAAATTTGGCTATGAACTGCGGATAAAGCCGACGAAGGTGTTTAAAGGTACCGAAGGAATAACTACGACCAAGGCCAACTGTGATGTGGATCTGACTTTTGACATGATGAGGTATATGTCGCAGTACAATGAAGCCGTGGTGCTGTCGGGTGACGGGGATTTTGCTCCGGTTGTGGAGTACCTCCAAAAGAAACATAAAAAAATCCGTGTGCTGGCAAGGTCGGAGCGGACCGCAAGAGAGATGAGAGAACTGGCGGGAGATGATTTTGTAGATTTTAAGTCGATCCGCAAAGAAATTGAGGCCGAAAGAGTCAAAAAAGAGTCATGGGTGAAGACAAAAATTGAGAGAGTAAGGAAGGATATACCCAAGTTTAGGAAGGGATTTTAAACAAAAAAAGCGCTCATTTTATTGAGCGCTGGTAGGTTACGTTTTCGATTGAAAGAAACCTTCGAGGGTTGCCTTAGCAAGACGTTGACCTAGGTCTTTATCGTGTAAACGAATAGCGGAGATTGTTCTTACCCTGAATATACTAGACATTTTGAAACCATGGATAGTACCGTTATTCAATGCTACTAAGACTTCATCTAGAGTCCACAAGAAAAGATCGTTGGCGGGATTTTTCACCTCATCGTATAAACCGAGAAAAAGGTGAAGATCAGCCTCGTCTTTGAGAGAAGCGAAGTTCATCGGTTCATGGTGATAATATTTCCAGACCGGACCGCGTTCGATTAGGGTAATTTCATCTTCGTTTGCCGCACAACCCCAGCCGGCACGGAGTGAGTCTGAGAATTGATACACAGGATGCTTGGTGCCGATGTCGGTCAGAGAGTTGAGATATTGGTAGTCGATTGTGGTAATTTGAAGACGTTTACCTTTCCAAATATCATTTCGAACCTTAATAAAGTCGCCTTCCCAATAGGGAGTTTCAGGCAGATCGCGGAGAAAATGTTCTTTGGGCAGAGGATTGTCTGGTAACTGTTTTAACCATTCTTCGTTTCGTCTCTTTTCTTCTTCAGAGTCGGCAAGCTGAAGCCGAGTGGAGAACTCGGAGTGTTCCGTTCCATCCGGCATGCGTAAGTTGATCCAACTCCGGTTTTCATATACCCCCGGTTTTCGACCATAGTTTCGAATACGACCGATAAACATTTCACTGAAACCGAGAATGGTGGCCTTGGTTCCGTCCGGACAGGGGTTGTATCCACCCGAGCGGGAGTCTTCCGGGATAGTGATGATGACTTCGTCACCCACTTTCCATAGTTCGTCGTCCATTGTGCCTCCTTTGTGTCTAATTTTGACTATTTTTTAGAGAACTTAGATGCGGGTATTGTCCCATAGTTAAGAATAGGAATCAAGTGTTGAGAATAAAAAAACCGCCCGGTGAGGGGCGGTATTTGGTTTAACGGATCGATTTCACCGTCAATCTAACAGTTTTTGAGTATCCACGGGATTCTTCTTTGAAAGAGATATCATAGCCTTCGATAAGTGCCTGATCTATATATCCCCGTTTTGGGATTATGAGTTCTCTTCCGTTTAGGTATACGGAGTATTTTGTTTTATCCTGCCAAGGGTGACGGGAGTACTGCCTTGAACGGATGACGGCTGAAGGATAGATTCCACTGTCGTCAATCATAATAGAGAGACATGGACTGGGGTGGTATTCGGCAATGCGAAAAACTCCGCTTGGCACGCCAAGAGTGAAGGTTTTTGTGAAGCGGAAACCTTCGCTGTTAGTCTCTTCGATCTTGAAAACTACATTTTTCATCGGAAGCTCCTTTGGGAACCGTGATTTAACGAACTAAGATTGTGTATCTTATAGTATATTAGCCTGAAAGTCAAGCGTCGGGCATAAAAAAACCGCCCGGTGAGGGGCGGTATTTGGTTTAACGGATTGAGGTGACTGTAGCCGTGACGGTCTTGAAGTGGTAGTAGCCTTTTTCGGTGTAGGAAAAGGTGTTGCCTTCGGATAGCTCGAATGGTTCGGCACCGGTTTCCGGAATTTTATACCCCACGCCATCTACAGAAAACCGATATTCATGATCTTTGACCGGATCGATGAGGTTGTCTCCTTCGGAATGAAGGAAAAGAATGGGTAACGGATCCTTCTTTCCCACAAAAATGGAGAGAAATGGGAATAGAAAGTGATCTGTGCCGTCAAGATACTTGTTTCCTTTTCGGAGAATGAGAAGACGGGTGGAACGATGATACTTTGTGACAATATCGAGCTTGAGAGTAACTTGTTTCATTTAATCTCCTTATTATGAGTTTGAACGTGCGGTTGGTGAGTATTATATATCAATAAAAACCGCCCAGTGAAGGGCGGCGGTAAGAATTATGTTATCTGTATCACTTTTAATGTGGTTGTCTTAATCCCGTTTTTGTTAAATTCCGAGAAATGAAAGATGTCACCCTCTTCAAGATCGAAAGACTCAATTTCAGATTCTGTGTCCTTGATTCTCATATCACCAAACGAAACTTTGTAAAGAGTGCCAAGTTTCCGATCGGTGATTGTCGTTCTGGCTGGACGGATAACTAAACAGCAAGGAGGATCGTCATCCTTTATAGCAATTGAGACCAATGGGTTTAAGGAGTATTCGGCAACTAAGACATGTTTACAATCTGAACTGAGAGTGATGGTGTCGGTAGTGTTGTAATGTAACCCAGTATTAATATCAAGCTCAAGAGTGATTTTTGTCATCAAATCTCCTTTTGTGTATTAACGTGCGGTTGAGGAGGATTATACCAATAAAAACCGCCCGGTGAGGGGCGGTAGGTGGAAGTTTATTTTTGAGTGATGGAGACTACAATGACGTCGGTAATTTCGAGAATCGGACCAGTTGAGACCATCACACAGATATGGTCTTTGATGGTGAGTTCTTCGAATTTTTGACCCTTAAGAGGAACGTCAATTAAGCGACCATTTCTTCGAATTTCCATAGTGCTTCCCTCCGGAAGTTGTTTGACCGCCATGTTATTTTCAACAATCATTAACGTGGGTGGGTTGTTTTTGTTGCCGACATAGATCGATGTCTGAGGGGCAAGGTGAAAGTAGTTTAAGGGAAGGCTACCAAATGGTTCGATGGTGGTATCGAGAAGTTCTTCTCCACCATAGTTTCGTAAATCAAGTTTCTCTTTTGTGTTGCGAGATTTTGAGTAAATCCAGAGTCTGACTTTCATTGATTTCTCCTTTTCTAGATTTTGAATGTACGCTGGGGGGATTATATCAGGAAGCCGTTATAAGGAGAGGAAAAAGTCGTTATTAAGCTCGGTTTTGATAGTATTGTCACCGATGGTGACGGTTTGGGGAGAAGAAACGAGACCGTGTTGTTTGAGAATGGTAAGAGAGTAGTCTGTTTGTGAAATGGGTAAGGTGTAGGAGAGAGAGATTGTGGACTGATTTTGGGCAGGAGTTGTTTGCCAAAAACCAAGCTCGGTTAACCCAAACTTTTTGGTGGTGATAGGGGTGATATTTGACTGGTCGAACTTAATAGCTTGGGCGTTTTCGGGAAGGTAGAAGCGAAGATAAGTAATGTAGTCACCGCCATAATGGAATGGCGGGTTGGGATTGGCTTCGGAAGAGGAGTTTTGAAATTTAACAGAGACTTTGTGGCTGGTTTTGTCTCCGGAAAAGGAGACGGTGTGGTTGGTTTCTCTTTTGACATAAGCGTTGGCTTTGTTTGCACCAAGGTTTGTTTCGACCAGAAGATAGGTGTCGGCGGTGGAAGAGGTGAGTTTGCCGGCGAAGTTTTGGGCTTGGAGAAGATTTTGGAATCTTTCGTTTTTGGAGTTGATGACGATGTTTTGATCCAGAAGATTTTGATAGAGGATTTGGGCAATTTTTATCTTTTTTGAAAGCGGTAAGCGGAAAATTTCTTTTTTGAGAGCCAGACCGACTGCAGTAAGAGTGTCTTTTTTCTGGGTGGAGCCGGGAAAGAAACCAACTTCGACTTTGCCTTGGAGAAAAAGATAGAGATTATCGGGAGTAATCTTGGCTTCGTACTCGGGAACAGTAAAAGAGCCGACAACATCGAGGACTTTTTTGATGGTTGTGAGATTCATAATGATTAGATTGTCTGGATTTATCTCGTTGCCTTTTTCAAAAAACCAACGGATTGAAGTAGCTGATGTTGGAAAGTCCGGCTCCCAGTCGGCGTTTGCTAACTCCCATGAGCCATTTTGAAAGGCTTCTTGAATAGGAGCAGGAGGGGTAACATAGCCTTTTAACTGACCATTTGGAACATAGATATCCTGAAAGGAAAGATCAAATTTTGGATAATTTGCGATTAGTTTGGCGTATGAACCGGCAAATCCCCCATTGGCCCGCATTTCCGAGTCGTTGCCAAGAAGAATGAGATATGAGGTGGGTTTTCCGGCGCCGGATAAGTAGTTTAAGTGGGGGAAATATACTTTGAAAGGCTTAATAAGGGACACGGACAAGGCAATAAAAAGACTTAAAATGATGGATAAAATGGCATAAAGTCGAGGATGCTTCACAAAATAATTGTATATTAAGGTATGACACTTCGAGATAGATTGTTGATATCGCCTTTGTATGACTGGTTTGGAAAGCGGTCTTTTGCCCAGTCGGGAGAGGATATAATTGCCGATCTGGAACTTGGAAAGAAGAAAAAGGGTATATATATAGATGTAGGGGCGTTTCATCCAAAACTGTTTTCAAACACTTATTTGTTTTATAAACGGGGATGGAGTGGAGTTTGTATCGAGCCAAAACCGGAGGCTAGGGAGTGGTTTATGAAAGTAAGACCGCGGGATAAGTTTGTAGCTTTAGGTGTGGCGGCAAAAAAAGATGTTTTGGAGTATCTGGAGTTTAATGAGGCTCAGACAAATACTTTTTCCAAGGATCAGGCGGATAAAAACGTCAAAGAAGCCGGAAGAAAGTTGTTGCGCAAGATAAATATTGCCGTAATGCCGCTTAAAGATATTCTGGCAAGTAATGGAATGGAAGGAGTAAAGATCGATTTGATGTCGGTGGATGTGGAGGGAATGGATTTGGAGGTACTGGAGTCAAATGACTGGAAAAAATACCGGCCGAGACTGGTTATTTGTGAGGATTTGAAGTTTAATTTTTTGAGCCCCCGGTCATCGGCTATGGTGAAGTATTTGTTGGGACTTGATTACCGGTTGGTCGCCAAAACACCTTACAGTTTGATATTCAAAGACAAAAAAGAGTAAGGGTGGGAGTAGGTGGTAAAATAGATGCACTTGATGAACAGCCTAAGATCATTTTTCAAAGAGTGGATTATCGACTTCAGTAAATATGTGGTGCTTTTGGTGGCACATTTTGTAAGAAACTTTCTTTCACCAAAGTTTGCCGTTTTTGAGTCTTTCAAATCGATACTGGTAGGTAAGATGTACCAGCAACGCGGAAAAAATGCACAGCTGATGGTGAATGCGGCGATGGTAACTGTGATGGTGTTTGGAGTGGCGTTTGGTCCTTCGCTCGTTGTAAATGATTCGCAAACACAGGCAGTTTTGGCTTCCGGACTGGGAAACAAGTTTGCTTTTGCTCAAGAGACTACATTGGGTACCGACGGAAGCAGGGTTTTAGGTTTATCAACAACGGACTCACAGGTAGCAGTTGACCCTTTGACACAGGTATCCGATAAACCCAGAGCCGATATTTTTGATTACACGGTGGTGGATGGAGATACATTGGCAGGAATTGCCAAGATGTTTGGAGTAGATACCGACTCGATAATGTGGCTAAATTCAGGAATAAATGAAAAGAAACTAAAACCGGGAACGGTGTTGCACATTCCGCCGGTAACCGGTGTAGTACACACAGTAAAAAGCGGTGAGACAATTTACTCGATTGCCAAACGGTATAATATTTCCGCACAGGCAATAGTTGATTTTCCGTTTAATGAGTTCACCAATGATGAAACTTTTGCCTTGGCTATTGGTCAACAACTTATTGTTCCCGATGGTGAGATGCCGGCGGTAGTGATTACGCCTCGAAGTAACTTGGCGGGTCAACTGACGCCAAATGCCGGAATGGTGTCTGCAACAGGAAACTGGATCTGGCCGGCTTCCGGAAGTATTACTCAGAGATTCAAGTCTTGGCACAAGGGACTGGATATCGCAAATCACAGTGCTCCAATGGTTTTGGCCGCTGACTCCGGAACCGTTATTCATGCAAGTTGGGATAAGGCGGGATATGGAAACATGGTTTTGATTGACCACGGAAATGGATACAGAACACTCTATGGACATTTGCAAAAATTCTCGGTGGTTGTGGGTCAGACAGTGAAACGCGGGGACGCTGTAGGACAGATGGGGTCGACGGGAAGATCGACGGGAACACATCTTCACTTTGAGGTGAGAACTGCTTTGGGGAACTTGGATCCGTTGTCGGTTTTGAAATAATGAAGGTTTGAAATTATTTTTCCTGTTTCTGCCGTATTCATCCGCTTCCTTCCGTACTTGTCCCTCTGAGGACCGGCCATGTCGATTTGCCAGCGCAAATCGCAGCCTATTACACAGCGAAATTTTTCATGAGTACATAAAAACCAAGCAATTTCGCTTTGCGTAACTTCCTCATAAGGACAAAGTACTGCGGAATCTTTTGGAAAAAAATACAAGGCTCCGGTCAGAAATTGAAAAACAAAATTAGGTTATTAGCCTCGAAAAATGATAGAATACAAAGCATGGTGGATCAAGTAAAAATTATGGTGAGGGCGGGAAACGGCGGAGCGGGAGCCGTGTCTTTCCGGAGGGAGAAGTTTGTTCCCAAAGGCGGTCCGGATGGCGGAGATGGCGGTAAGGGTGGAGATGTATATATAGAGACTGATCCGAATATAAATACTTTGCAGGATTTTGCCCACAATAAGAAGTACGCGGCGGGAGACGGAGAAAAAGGCCATGGAAAGAAAATGTCCGGAGCAAAAGGAGATGAGATCACTATAAAAGTGCCGGTTGGAACTCTCGTAAAACTAACCAGACTGACTCCGGAAACAAAAGAAGAGAGAGAGATCCGGGTAGGGGGAATGAAACTTGGGGTTTTGGGAAAACTTTTTAGTCAGAAACAAATTTCAGGAGAGACATGGCAGAATTTTGACTTTAGTGAGCTAGGAATGAAAGTATTGATTGCCCACGGGGGTAAGGGGGGAAAGGGAAATGTTCATTTCAAAGGTTCTTCAAGAACTACGCCGATGATTGCCGAGGATGGGCAGCTTGGAGAGGCGTTTGATGTTGAGATGGAGCTGAAACTACTGGCCGATGTGGGACTTGTGGGTTTGCCGAATGCCGGAAAATCAACGCTGCTTTCGGTTTTGTCTAACGCCAGACCGAAAATTGCCGACTACGAGTTTACTACTTTAGAGCCAAACTTAGGTGTTTTGAAAGTGGGAGATAAACATCTGGTGATTGCCGATATTCCGGGACTGATTGAGGGAGCAAGTGAAGGAAAGGGACTGGGAATTCAATTTCTGAGACATGTTGAAAGAACTAAAGTGTTGGTACATCTGGTACCGGCAACAGGAGGCAGTACGGAAGAGATTTATGAGAAATATAAAGTAATTAGGAAAGAACTGAAGTCATTTGGGGGAGGTTTGGAAGATAAAAAGGAGATAGTGGTTCTTAGTAAAGTTGATTTGGTGGAAAATGAGACCGTTTTGGATACAGTAAAATTTTTCAAGAAAAAGAAGATTATTTTGTTGCCAATGTCGGCAGCAACAGGAACGGGGACGAAGGAGTTGATCAAAAAGATTGTTGAAAATCTTTAGTAGGCAACGCACTCTCTAGTGTAATCACCGGTATCAGGATTGATTGTTGAACAGTCGACCAGTATTGATCCGTCAGTATCTCTTATTGGAGAACAATCAGGACTGCAAAAATTGGGACCACAAGCGGGAAGATCACCATCAGCGATGACTACGCAAGCACCGTTTCTGCATCCATAGTGAACAGGACATATTTCATCGAGACTACAACCATAGATCAGTTCGAGGGTATTTATTCCCTGCGAGTGACCGTCCAAGATATTAGGACAGTATTCAGCAAGAGAGGCATTTTGATTAAAAAATGAGAACATCTGGGCATAGACGGCAAACTGTTGGGGACAGGTTGATGCCGGCGGAATAAGAAAGAGAGTATAGGGTTTTTTTGTGCCCGGATCGCAGGGAAGAGAGGCGAGGTATGGACTGAGAATATCGGAGTCGCAAACATAGCTAGGTCTGCCTTCAGCGTCGACTAGGGGAAATGTAGGGAAACATTCATGATCGGAGTAGTACGCCTCCATGGCAATTTTAATTTTATTTAGATCTGCACGACGGCGGGAGTCGTAACCTTTGAAGATCTGGGTCATGGGATTGATACCTACGAGAGCAATAAGACCAAGAATAACAAGGATGGAGATAACGATAAGAATTTCTACGAGAGTAAAACCATTATAACGGCGCGACATTGATTTAATTATCATTGATTTTTTGGTATTTATCAAATAGTGATAATGACGTTAGTTTATTTTTATACCTTCCATCTTTAGACCTTCAAAATAGAAGGCATCTTCGGCGGTGTAAGTAGTGGCAGTGCTACACCACTCGGAGTAATAAGTGTATGAGCCGTCGATAACTAAACCTCTTATTAAATAAGCATAGTAGTGATTGAGTGATATGGCAGAGTCAACCAGCTGAATGGTATCGGCGGCGAGATTTCCACCCAGTTGGGCGGGAACTCCGGCATCGACTGCTTTCCAGACTTGGAAATTGTTTTCTGTGGCAGTATCTGTCCAGTTGATGGTGATGTTTGAGTTGTCGAAAGCTTTGACAAAGCTACACGGAGCGGGTGTTGCAGGTGAGTCTTTGGTGGTGAAAGAAAATCGTGTAGGGGCCGGACTCCAAGTGATTGAGCCGGCAGGGTCGATAGCAAAAGCCTGCCAGTAATATGTCTGTCCGGTGTCAAGAGCTGTGGTGGAGTGTGTGTAAGTGGCGGTAGTTCCCGAAGTATAAGCGGTATTCGACTCTGCATTTTGACCGGACCAGTTTGTTTGAGAAGAGGTCTGATCGAATGTTTCACAGCCTAAAGTCATTCCGGAGTCGGTGCAAATGAGAAGTTTGTACCGGAGATAGTCACTATCGGTATCGGTAGTACTAAAAGTAAATACGGGTTTTACACTGATATTTGCGGCGGTATCTGCAGGTGTAAGTAAGGTGACAGTTGCAGGAACATAACTTGTTATGAATGAATATGGAACTGCTTGAGTAGTGCTCCAAGTATTGGTTCCTGCCTCGTCAATAGCGTATGAACGCCAGTAATAAGTGGTACCGGCGGAAAGAGCAGACTGGAGAGTGTAAACGCCTTGAACACCCGAGGCGTAAGAAGCGGCCGACCAACCGGTAGCAGAAGTGACCTGATTAAAAGTCTGACAGCCGGTAGTCATGTCGACGTTTGTACAAAGTTCAATTTTGTATTTTATGACATCACTATCGGTATCGGTGGAGGTTGTTCTGAGTACAGGGAGCAGTAGTTGGTCTGCGGCAGTATTTGTTGGAGCGTCGAGAGTCGGCAGATTTGGTGGAACATTAGATGTGTAGTTGAGAGTTACCATTGAGATTGAAGGAGAGACAGCGGTATCAAAAGAGGTCTCAAGAACTCTGTATTGAAAATACCGGTTGAAAAGGGAAGAAGTAATCGTCGAACCGGCCGGTGTGGTTAGATATCCCGATGAAGTGCGGAAATCATCAAGCCAGATATTTGCACCCTGAGAACCACTACTTAGACGTAGAGTGGTAGAGGTGACCGTATCCCGATGGGTGGTTATACTTCTCCGGACGTCAAAATATTCCCTTTGCCATTTAAAGACAGTGGCGTTTACGGAAAAGCCAACTGAAGGGGGAGCTGTTGAGCCGGAGTCCCAAGCGACAACAGTAACTGCTCCGGTAGATACATTTAACGAATTAACGGTGCCTTGAGAAATATATTCCGTGCCGTCGTAGTTTTCTTTGATAATAATTTTGTCTCCAAGATATAAATTACTACCCATGCTAGATGCGCCGTAGGCAGTTGAGTCAACTGTAAAGGAAAGGTCGGAAGTATCGGTAATAGAGTTACTTGAGTCAAGTTTGGCTTTGAAGTCGATGGTAATCGAGTGAGTTCGCAGTCCCATTTCATATGATTGGCGGATGGCGTCGGCTGACCGGGCGTTGCTACTGAGGCGGGCTTCATCAATGATGCCGTCAAAAGTTCTACCGGATCCCCAAGGTGCACCGCTAATCCAGAACTCTCCTGTGCCGGAGTAGTCGGCTGCCGGAGAGTCTGAGGCTATTAGAACTCCGTCGTAGTATATTTTTCTGGCATTTGTACTGGCGTCGTAGGTGCCTACCCAGTAGTGCCAAGCGTTTGTTTCCGGATATGCGATTTTGGTGTCCAGATCGGCACTATAAAAACCGAAGCGGAATATGTTGGTGGCTATGAAACCGAAGTGAAGTCCGGTAGATGCTCCGGCGGTTCCCTGACCAAAAATGTAGTTTATATTTCCCGTACCGGTTCTGTTTACCCAAGCCTCAAGAGTAAAAGAACCGTTTGCGATACTTGGAGAACCGCAAGACAAGTTTTCGGCACTGGCATAGGTAAATTTTCTGCCTTTACCATTTTTTCCCTGAACAGACAATGAACCCGTTGGTGTACAGTGATATCCATTTCCCGACATATCTTTGAGGTATGAGCCGGAACCGGAGGCTTCGTCTAGACGCCAGATACCAAGAGCGGTTGCATTCGTTTGACCGTTTGCGTAAGCAGATTCACCAACGATAGCATCAATGAAAGTTCCCTGACGGTCTGAGGCGATATAAAAAGGAAGAGAGGTAATAGTAGAAAAATCAGTCGAAGAGATTGTTCTTGAAATATAGTGATCACGTCCGGCACGATAGGCTTCGTTGATTTCCTGATCCGAACGGGCAATGTTGCTAACTTGAACTTCGTCAATTATTCCGTCAAAGAAAGTAGTATTGCCACCAATAGTGGCAATATCTGAAGAAGAAGCTATGGCTGCGCCTGTTCCGGTATAGGCTCCGCCGGCATCAACACCATTAATATAAACACTCATATCCGAGTGACTTCTCATGACTCCGGTTAAATGAACCCAGCTGTTGGTAGGTACGAGGGCAGTGCTGGTTTTTGTATATCTATGAGTTGGTCCTGTTCCCAGACCATCACCATCACTTATTTGTAGAGTACAGGTATTGGTGACTTGAAACCAGATTCCATAAGAAGTGGAAGCATTTGGATCCGATTGATAGATCGGCCGGTAGGCGGTGCAGTCGTTAACATAGACCCAGGCAGATACCGTGATGGGAAAAACGATGGCGGCTTGATCTTGAACTTGAATTAAATCCGAAGTGCCATTGAAGTTTCTTCCTTTGCCTATGTAGCCATCAACAACATCTGTTCCTGTTGGGGTACCGTCATAGTTGTTACTGGAAGAGTCTTGAAGATATGAGCCGGTACCTGCTGTTTCCTCAAAGTGCCAAAGACCAATAGTATATGGATCTACCGGAACTGCCCCAGTTTGGAATTTTTCGCTTGCCGTGCCCTCCATTTTTGTCGTTGTGTCGGTTGAGGGGTGAAAGAAGTTGGGGTTGGTTGAGCCCTGTTGGTAATGAGTTAAAACTGTGGTAGCGGAGATGGCGGAGTTGTAGACCCTTACTTCGTCGATCATACCGGTGAAATAATAAGCCAAGTTGTTTCTTGATCCAATATAGGGAGTAATGGCGTTAACGGTTGTGGCAGATAATGTATCTGCGGTCGTGGTGGTAGCAGCGGCTTTGCCGTCGACATATATAATAACTCCACTGGCGGCACTGGAGCCTGAGTAGGTCAAAACCACATGGTGCCAATACCCATCATTTACAGTCCTAGTTGTAGTATTGACAGCAATAGTATTTGTTGACCAAGTGTTTACAAGAATGAAGGTAGGTTTTCCTGAACTACTTATGTAAAAATCATAGCCGGTGAAGGGGGCTGCATTATCCATTTTGGAAAAAATATTGTTTGTAGACGAAGAAGATGTTTTAACCCAAGCTTCGATGGAAAATGCATTAGTTCTTTCGAAACTAAAGTTGGCGGGGTTGGCGATACTGATCGTGTCGGCCGATCCGTAAAATGCCCTTCCAATACCGAATGCGCCTTCGGCAACGGTTGCATTTGCAGCTGTGCCATGATTAGTTCCTTTGACATCTCCGACTGTGGTTCCTACGGCATCTTCCATCGGCCAGTAAGAAACCAGACCGGAGTCGGTGGTATTGTACAGATAAGGTCCATCCATAGAGTCAACTTGGGTTTCACCGGTTATTGTTCTCCAAGCTTCCCATGTGCCATCGTCGGCGTTGGCGGTATTTCCGATACGGGTTTGGAGCTCAATATTTCCTGCTTGATAGTTGGATAAAATTTCGGAAGCGGAAAGTACACGGGTATAAATGGTGGTTGAGTCAATAAATCCGGAAAGAGGTGATGTTCCATTTGACACTGCACCCATGGTCAGAGCGGCCGTAGTGCCATCAATGGCGCTGATTCCTGACGTTGAAACGGGACTGTTGGAATCTTCTTTCCCATTAATATATAAATGTAAGCCTGTGGCACTATTTGCTGCATATGTAAAACATACATGATTCCACAATCCAGAGCTGGCTGTATTTGAAGAAGCTTCGATTCTTGCCGAGTCGGTATCAGCGCTGTCTTCAACTAAGACGGTATAAATATCCGTTCTTGTTGATACTGAACCGACATCGTCACGGAGAAAGCGCCATCCGCCATCACTGACTGTTTTGGCGGCGATATAGCCATCGGTAGTACTACTATTGTGATTAACCCAAGCACAAACCGTTAAAGCTGTTGCGGTATCAACAGTGTTTTGATCACCCAGAGTAACGTAATCGTTAAGACCATCAAACATCAAAGCACCGGCACCCCAACGTTTATTTGCGGCAGTCCAACCCGAGTCGGTGGCGGCGTCCTGTGAACCGGTGCTGGCAAAATTGGTCAGAGTACCGTCGCGGGCGGAAGTTCCTTCAGCATTGTCTGCGGCTGTCCCCGAAGTTTCGTTGAAGTTCCATTGTCCGTAGAGATTGGTTGAAGAATAAAGAGTTTCGCCGTCTCCTGTATTAACGCCAAGTTCTGTCCAAGAAATGGAGCTCCAAAGGAATGCATAAGTAAGGTCTATCTCATCTGATGTATGGATGGAGTATGGTCTGCGTTGGGCGGCTAGTTTGATTTCTTCGGGCTGTCTGGCTATGTTAGATAAACGAACTTCGTCAATGAGACCGGTCATATAGTAACTTGTTCCACTCCAATCTGTTCTTCCTATATAGAGTGGTTGATCGCTAGCGATTAATGGACCAGAAAACATCGTTGCTCCTGAGTCACAGTTTGTTGATCCGGGGGTACCGTATACATCAAGTCTGCCATCTATGTATAAGGCCGCCTTGCTTATTGTCTGGTTATAAGTGACTGCAACATGATGCCAGTTGGTATCTACCACGGTAGTGCCGGTGCAGTTCATATTACTTCCTATATCACCAGCTGTTGTCACATAAAAACTAAGATAGTTTGTCGCCGCGTTAACTTGGAACACAAAAACTGCTCCGGTTCCGGAATGATCTCTTGTGATGATGCGATCGGTAACGCCCAAGGTTGATCTTTTGATCCAAGCTTCTATAGTAATGCTTCCCGTGTCGAGGATGGGATTGTCGTCAATGGTTACGTAGTCTCCTGCTCCGTCGAAACTGCCGGCATGTGAACCCAACATAGATGAAGTGCTAAAGACGGCGTTGGTTGCTGTTCCATCTAAACCGTTTTCTGAAGCGTCGTTCCAGTCGTTATTCATGTGCCAAACCCCTACGGTGTTAATATCTGAGGAGAGTTCCTGATAATAGGTGGTGAGATTTGGTGAGGCACCACTACCGGTATCGATTGTGCGATTGAACTGTCCAGTGGAAAATTCTGAAGTAGTGTCGTGGACGATGGTTGGGTCAATAACAACAGGATAGACACGGTCTCTGGATTCCAACCACGTCTTGTCAACTGTAAGAGAAAGAGAGTATGAGTTTGTTTTATCTTTTTTTATCTGAAGTGCGACATTGTCTGTACGGTTTCCTTTGGCATCCAAGGCATAAGGCTTTTCAAAATGAAAAAGGTAGTTGCCCATGGAATCTTTGAAGGTTCCGGAGAATAAAGTGTCTGTTTGAGTTTCCGGAAAAGCATTTGTGAGGTTTAAATCGAAGACAAAAATATTATTGGTGGCTTGTTTGTTGAGAACCAACTCTTCTTTGAGACCCGTTGGAAGAGTGGTATACCTAAGATCAACATCGGGAGAGACATTTTTGAAGGTAATGATGTTATTTTTCTCTTCAGGGGTGGATGTTTTGTCTCCGGTATTTTTGTATGAGAAAGAAATTTTATTGCCTGTCGGCAGCGAGTACTCGATAACCGGTTTATTGGTGTTCCTTTCTCCAATTTTTACCGAGAACTCTTTGTTTGAGGCGAAGAATAGGGAGTTGGAGACCGCGGAACTATTGACGATACGGGGAGCTTTTAAAGGAGAAGGTTGGCGGAGAACCATGAATCCAAGAAACAGTCCCAATAAAACTATCACCAAAATGATCTGAGAATATATTTTGGACATTTTTATTCTTTTCATTTTGTTTCGACTAGCCAGTAGTTGAAGGAAATCGGCAGGGAGTTATTATTTACATTTCCGGTTGTGGCAATGGTGAAACCGACACCTTCGGTTTTGGATTTGACAAATAAAACACGCCCTTCAGTATTGGATGTAGGCGTGACGTAGATTAGAGTTGTGGGGGTAACTTTAGTGTTCAAAATTGAGATTTCGGCAGTTCCGGTTGCTATAGTAGCGATTCCGATGGTGGCGTTGGAGTTGGTTTGTCCGGAGATGGTTGCTTGTGGATCGTTGCCGGAAGCGATGATTAAACCACTAGTTGTCAGTTTGTTAAAATTGGCGGACTCTGAAGCTATGGTGGAAGAACCGACGGCAAGGGAGCCGGAGACTGTGGCAACTTGAGTGTCTAAGCCTTGGGAGAAGAGAGTTCCGGTCATGATTATGTCTCCATTTATCAAGACTTTGCCGTCGGGATAGAGGGTCATGAGGTTGGCAAGTAAGTGAACCGGTTTGTCACCTGTCGGTTGAATGAAGAGATCGGTGTTGAAGGAGGAGAAAGAGTTACCGAAGATACTGCCATTTGCCATCAGATCGTTGG
>Ga0209373_10000824_pt1 | contig 42858 bp, 32 predicted proteins | sample Higcelweek5metaG_FD_187173 | JGI IMG/M metagenome (GOLD analysis project Ga0209373, IMG submission 187173) | Freshwater pond sediment microbial communities from the University of Edinburgh, under environmental carbon perturbations - High... | ecosystem: Environmental > Aquatic > Freshwater >... | reverse complement strand
ATAATTCTGGACAATTTAGTCAAATTCTAGTTGGTTATATGAATGAAGCAACGAATGATTATGACTTCGGAATTGATGGACTTGCTTTTGGTAACCAAGGAAGTAATTTATACTCAATTGAAGATGCAAATAAATTTGCGGTACAAGGGAGAACACTTCCATTTACAGATGAAGATGTTGTACCGCTAGGTATATCAATTGTTGAGCCAAGTGTTTATGAAATAACGATTGACAATTTAGACGGATTGTTTGCAGGAAGCCAAAATATTTATTTAAAGGATAAAGTTTTAAATGTTATTCATGATTTAAAAAGTGCTCCATATTCATTCAACTCATCAGTTGAAACTATTGAAAACAGATTTGAAATTGTATTTAAAAATGAAGCTTTATCAAATAATTTAGAAGAATTTTCAAATATAACAATCCATCAATCAGAAAATATCGTACATGTAAAATCTGATAACGATGAAATTGAACAGATTGAGGTATACGATATATTAGGCAGAAACATTTTATATAAAACAAAAATAAACGAAACAGCATTTGATTTTTCTCTTCAAGGGGTTAAAAATCAGGTGTTAATTGTTAAAGTTATCACTAAAAATAAAGGTGTAACAAAAACAAAAATAATTGCAAACTAATTTTTATTCTTATGGTAGCACCCCTACTTAAACAAAACAAAACAAAAGCATTACTAACTTTTATGTTGGTACTGTTTTTTAATTTAACAAATGCTCAAACCACTTTCTTTAATGCAAATTTTGAAAATGGTACAGGCGTAAATGCATGGACATCTTCGTCAACAGGTGCTAATACTAGTAGTTGGTTGAGAGGTGTTGATAATGCACAACATAATAGACCATTTGTTATTTTACTAGATCCAGGGACTGGTAATACAACAAGTTGTATGTATACACAACGCCATGGTGGAGTAGCTCAATATCAGAACAATACTAATATTCAAACTACTTCTCCTGTAATTGATTTTTCTGGATACGAAAACATTACCTTATCTATCGATACAAGAACTGATAGCGAAAATAATATAGATGGTATGAGATTAGAATATCGTTTAAATGGTGGTGCATGGAATAATTTAGGAAATGGAGTTGCTGGTTGGTACGATGGTACTGTTTCTGCCTTAGGCTCTAATGGATGGGATGGTGGAAACACTAATTCACAATGGCAAACTAGAAGTATAAATATTTCTACACAAGATATCAATTTTAATGGTAATGAAGAAGTTGAATTTAGGGTTGTTTTTGCTTCTAATGGAAATACACGCGACGTTGGAGTAGCATTTGATAATTTTAGATTATCTGGTTTTGAAGCACCAGAAATTGTTGTTAGTGGAAATGCTGTTAATATTGTTGATGGGGATGCAACTCCTGCGTTAGCAGATTTTACTGATTTTGGGGCAACTACTATTGGTACTCCTATAACAAGAACTTTTCAAATTAGAAATACTGGCTTATTACCATTAACTATTGGTGCTTTTACTTTTGGTGGAGCTAATGCTAGTGAATTTACATTGGTGACTCCTCCTGCTGCCACACTTGCTATTGGTGCAACTACAACTTTCACAGTAAGTTTTTCTCCAAGTGCATTAGGAATTAGAAATGCAACAATTTCTTTTGTAAATAATGATTCTAATGAAAACCCTTTTGATTTTTCAATTAGAGGAACAGGTGGTGAGCCAGAAATTAATTTAACAGGTTTAGGAAATAATATTATTGACGGAGCTTCATCTGGTGCTGCTGGAAATGGAACTTTATTTCCTACAGCTACACCAGGAGGAACATCAACAAGAACTTTTACCATTCAAAATACAGGTACAACACCTTTAACATTAACAGGTGCTCCGTTTGTACAATTATCGGGTAGTGGAACTTTTGCAGTTACAGGTTTTCCAACTTCGCCTATACCTGCTGGTGGATCAGTTACATTTACTATTACTTTTAGTCCAACAGTTGTAGGAAGTTATTTAGCTATTGTAACTATTTTAAACAATGATACAGATGAAAGCATTTATGATTTTGTTATTCAAGGAAACTGTATTGTTGCAGGTAGAGAAATAGATGTTCAAGGAAATGACACATCTATTCCTGATGGAGATATTACACCAACTACTATTGATTTAACAGATTTTGGAACAACTTATGTTGGTTTGCCAATTACTATTCCTTTTCAAGTATATTCTTTAGGAACTAATACTTTAAGAGTAACTTCTGTTGCAATAACAGGTGGTTCGGGTTTTACATCAACAAATTTAGCAAATGTTGATATTGCTTCGGGTGGAGTTGCTTCTTTTGTAGTAACTTTTACACCTACTGCTACGGGAACTTTTACAGCTACTGTTACAGTTAATAATGATAGTAATGTAACTGGAGGTAAAAATGTTTATACTTTCAGAGTTACGGCGCAAGTTGTAGCAATGCCAACAATTACAAATGCTCCAGGTGGAGTTACAGGAAATTTAAGACTTTGGTTAAAAGCTGATAGAAATTTAGGCTCTATTGCAGATGGTGCAGCTATTACAACTTGGCAAGATAACGTATTTGGAAATACAAGAAATGCAACTGCAAAAACATCAAGAAACCCAATTTTTTATAATAATGCAACAAACAATGTTAACTTTAATCCAGTAGTTCATTTTACGGGTGGAAGTGCTATGTATGCAGGCCAAGGTTTTAATAATCATGATATATTTATTGTGGTAAAACCTACAAATCCTGTTAACAGATTAACAAGTGCACAAGACATTTTTTGTGGAGATGATATAAATACGAATCAAGGAAGTCAAGATGTTACAGGATTTTCAATGGGTAATTCTTCTGCTCGATATTCTAATGAAATTGTAGCTTACAATCAAGCAGCAAATACAGAATATGGAGAAGCTGAAACAAGTTTGACAAAATCGTATGCCGGACCACAAATTTTTAACCCTAGAAAAAGAGATAATACAGGAGCAAGTTTAATGCACTTGTTTAATAATGGATTACAATTAGGAACAACAAATGTTGCAACAGGAACTTATAAAAATATATTAAATTCAAGATATTGGTTAGGAAGAAGCGAGTTTTTTGATGCAAGTTATGGTGGAGATATTTTAGAAGTTATTACCTATGATGCCAGAAATAATGATGGTAACCGAAGAAGAATTGAATCATATTTAGCTATCAAATACGGAATTACATTAGGAAATAACGGAACAAGCTTAGATTATGTAGATTCAAATGGAACAACAATTTATACTGCTTCTGCAGGTTATAATTATGACATTGCTGGAGTTGGAAGAGACGATATTGCTCAATTGAATCAAAAACAATCAAAAACTGTAAATAAAGTAGATGATATTACAATCGGACTAAATAATATTTTTGCAACAAATGATTTAAATACAAATACATTCACTGGAGATAGAAGATTCTTAGTTTGGGGAAATAATAATGCAAGCTTAGCAGCTGCAACCCCATTAATGGTTAATATAAGTTCTGGAATTGCGCCAGCTTTAACAACAAATGTAGATTTTACAGCAGTTCAAAGAATTTGGAAAGTTGTGGAAACAGGTGGTGATGTTGGAACAGTTAAAATTTCACTTCCATCACTTATGTTAACAGCAACTTTATCGCCTCCAGGAGATTTTTATATGTTTATTTCAGACACTCCAGTCTTCACGCCTACTGCGGAGTATAGAGTAATGACAGTAAACGGTTCAAACTTAGAAACTTCCTATGATTTTAATGGGACAAAGTATATTACTTTCGGATTTGCTCCAGAAAGAACATTTGTGCGTTCAATTGATTTTAACGGTACAACTGATTACATTAATTCTGGTAATAATGTAAATTTAAACGGAAGTTTTACAGTTTCTGCTTGGATTAAACGAGATACAGCTAATGGAACAATCATAAGCAAAAAAAATGCAACTACAGGTTATGAATTTTTTATAAATGCAGCAGGGAATGCACAAATGACTTGGACTAATGGAGCAGCAACACAATCAATTACTTCAACAATTGTTATTCCAACATCAAAATGGCACAATTTAGCAGTTACTTATGATGGAACTACTGCGCAAATGTATATTGATGGTGTTTTAAATAATTCTGCCAATTTATTAACCCCTCAAAACAATGCTTTTGAATTTTTAGTTGCTGCTTCAAATTCAGTTGCATTAACAAGATACTTTAATGGAACTATAGACGAAGTTAGAGTGTGGAATACACCATTATCTTTAAATCAATTACGATTTTTAATGAATCAAGAAATGGATAAACATACTGATGGTTATACAAAAGGTGTTATCATTCCTCAAAATATTACATTAAATGATGTGGCAACTTTGCCATGGAGTAATCTAATGTTATATTATCCAATGTCGACTTATACGTACACAAACGTTAAAGATAAGTCTGATAATAACATCACAGGAGCTTTGAAAAACTTAACTACAGTTGATAGACAAACGGCTCCATTACCATACGAATCTGGTACAAATGGAAATTGGAATACAGCAGGGACATGGACGAATAGTGCATTAAATTATATTCCAAATTCAAACTCTGTTATCGATGGTACAACTCCAATTGATTGGAACATTGTGAAAATTAATAATGATGTTATTTCAACGGGCAACAAATCAGTATTAGGGTTGTTTGTGAATACTACTCGAAATTTATTAGTTCAAAACGACACTAAAATGCAAATTTCGCATTACTTATTATTGGACGGAAAAATTGATTTAGTAGGTCGTTCGCAATTAATCCAAACATTAAATAGCGATTTAGATGTTGCAAGTACAGGAACTATCGAAAGAGATCAACAAGGAACAGGAAATTTATTTAACTATAATTATTGGTCATCTCCAGTTAGTACAGTTGCGAGTGCAATTTCTAATAACACAGGATTTACAATTAATAATGCGATGAAAAATGGAACAAATCCTGCAACACCATCAAATATTAATTGGGTTACTGGTTATAACGGAAGCACAGCTCCTTTTAACATTGCAAGATATTGGTTGTATAAGTTTACTAACTTAACTCCAGATTATGCAAATTGGCAACAAGTTAATGAAAACTCAGTTTTAGCTACAGGTCAAGGATATACAATGAAGGGAAGTGGAGTAGCAGCTCCTCCAACAATTACAACTCAAAATTATGTATTTGTAGGAAAACCAAATAATGGTTTAATTTCTTCATCTGGATTGAATATCGGTGCAGGAAGTATCAACCTACTTGGTAACCCTTATCCATCTGCTTTAGATGCAACTACTTTTATTAATGATAATTTAGCAAATATTGACGGAACGCTGTATTTCTGGGAGCATTATGCAACAAATAACACACATGTTTTATCAGGTTATCAAGGCGGTTATGCAGTTAGAACAGCTCTAGGAGGTGTTGCTCCAGTTGCTCCTGCTTTAATTAGTGGCTCTGGTTCGAGTACAAGAATTCCGGGTAGATTTATTCCAGTTGGACAGGCATTTTTTGTTAAAGGAAGTGCGTCTGGTGGAACGGTTAGATTTAATAACAATCAAAGATTATTTATCAAGGAAGATAATGTTGATTCAAATATTATGTTTAGAAGTTCATCAGTATTAAGCTCATCAATTACATCCGAAGAAAGTAATCAAGAAGATGCATACGAAATGAATCCGTATAAACTTATTAGAATAGGTTTTACCGCTTTGAATACAAATATGCACCGACAGTTATTATTAGGATTCACACCTAATAACGAAGCTACTTCAGGAATTGATAACGGATTTGATGGTGTTTTATTTGATTTGCAAACAAATGATGCTTATTTTCCATTATCGGATAAAAATTTAGTTATTCAAGCCGAGGGAAGTTTTAATGATAATGGAATTTTTCCAGTCAATGTAAAAGCTTCTGCAAGTACAAATGGTAAATTTATTATTGAAGAATTAGTGAATTTTGATGATGCACAAGAAATTTATCTACACGATAATCAAACTGGAATTTATCACGATTTAAAAGGTGGAGAAGTTGTTTTGCCAGTTTCAGCAGGAGAAAACGCGAATAGATTTACAATTCGTTTTAAAAATAAAACATTAGGAAACGATGATTTTGAATTGAATAATAATTTGTTCTATCATTACAACAACGAAATCATAATTTTAGACAAACTTGTTAAAGAAGAAATAAAAGAAGTTAAAGTATTTAATATTTTAGGTCAAAATATTAAAACATGGAATAATGATGCAATTGAAACTGGTGCAACTAGAATATCTTTACCAACAAAAACGTTTGCAAAGGGTATCTATATTGTAAATATTACCACTTCAGAAGGTAAATATTCGAAAAAGATTATTATAGAATAGTTTAATAAAAAAAGCCCTTAAAAAGGGCTTTTTTTTATTTATAAATTATTTTTTTACTAATAGATTTTGAATCATTGGTTTTAAATAACAATATGTAAATACCTTTACTAAGATTTTTTACTTTTAAGGATATGTTTTTTTGATCTTGATTTAATACATCCCAAATTTCTAATTTTTGTCCTAATATTGAATAAAGTGTAACTTCTTCAATAAGTAAATTTGTTACTGGATTATTGATTTTAATTTCTTGATTTTGGGAATCAAAATAAGCAATTATTGTATTTTCAATAGAGTTAGAATCAGATGATAATGTTGGATTGTAAAATCGTAAACTAAATCTTGAAGAAATTATCCCAGCTGGTACAATTATTTCAAACATACTATTACTGATATCATGATAGGTATCTGTTAAATTATCATGTATATAAATTGGTTGATTTGAATCAAAATTTTCTAAATCATCAATCATAAATTTTATTAATCCAGATTGGTTACTTACTACGGTTAATGGATAAATATTTGCGGTATTAAAATAACCAACTCCTTGAATGATAAGATTAATGCTACCCAATGCAAAATATGCATCATTTGGTTGTGGATCTAATATTTCTCCGTCATATCCAGGGTTGTAATTATCATCTGCATATTGATTCATAAAACCGAGCAATAATTGACGATGCATATTTGTGCAACCTGTAAAACCTAATCGTATGGTTGTAAAACCAGATGCTTGTGCGCTAATACTATTTTCTTGTTCGTTTGCTTTTAAATCACTTCTAAACATGACATTAGAATTAATTTCATCTTCTTTTACAAAATCTCTTTGGCTGTTTTGGAATGTTATTTGTCCTCCAATGTCATTTCCTTTAATAATGTAGCCTTGAGCCACCGGAATATTTCTACCAGGAATTCTGCTACTTGAACCCGCACCGCTTATTAATGCTGGTGCAATTGGTGCAATTCCACCTACAAGATTTCTTGCACCATAGCCTCCTTGATATCCTGATAAAATGTGTGTGTTATTTGATGGGTAATGTTCCCAAAAATATAATGTTCCTGTAATAAAACTTAGGTTGTCAATAATAAAATCATTTGCATCAAGTGCAGAAGGGTATGGGTTTCCAGTTAAGAGTATATTGTTAGGCGCAATTTGAATTCCAGTATGGTTGATAGCTCCATTATTTGGTTTTCCAGAGAAAACATAATTTTGTAATACAATAGCTGGTGCGGTAGCTATACCTGATCCTTTCATTGTAAAACCTTGCCCAACTAAAAGTGTTGAGTTTTCATTAATCTGTTGCCAATTTGCATAAAGAGGCGTAAGGTTTGTGAATTTGTTTAACCAAAATTTTGCTAATTTCAATGGATTTGAAGCACCATCATATCCTGCAATCCACAAAATGGGTTGAGGATTATTAGCATCGGTGCCATCTTTTAATGTATTTGCGATTGTAAAACCAGTATTGTTTTCTGTTGTTGAAATGATTGAACTTACTGGTGATGACCAATAATTATAGTTGTATTTGTTTCCTGTTCCTTGTTGATCGCGTTCTAAAACTCCAACACTCGAAGGGTCTAAATCACTTTCTGTAGTTTGTAATAATTGTGATTTACCTTGTAAATCTATTTTACCATCTAATTTTAGATACCAATCATTTTGAAGGTTAGAATCGCCTTGCATGATGATGTTAATCGATGGGTCAATCAATAATCCCAAGTCAATGTTGTTAGTTACTGATGTTATATTATGTTTTGCGTGAATTATCGACCAATCGTAATCATCGGTGTCTAAACCTCTAATTTCTTTTGTAATTGAATTAACAGCCGTTGCAAAATTGCCTGATTGTTCAGTAACGAAAGGCATTGGAGCTTCTTGATATTTTATAGTTTTTACATTAAAAATTTTTGCACCTACAGAAGTATCAATTGTTGCAGAAGTTTGATTGTCAATAATATCGTGCTTATAATTATCCATTCTGAAATAGCGAATCAAGTTTGCCCAAGGTAAAGAAGGAATATCTTTGGGAATAATTTCGCCTCTAATTTGACCGCTATTGGTTTTGATTTCTTGGTAAACCATTTTTTGCAGTTGTGTATCCGATAAGGCAATATTAAATAGTCTTACTTCATCTATTTTTCCTTTGAAATATCCTGTATTTGAAATCGGATTTTTACCAATTGTAAATAATGAAGAGTCTGCATTTAATGTTCCAGAAATTGAAGTACTATTTGTTTTTTCACCATTAATGTATAAGTTTAGTAAACCATTTGTTCCATCATAAACTGCAGCAACATGAATCCATTGTGAATCCGATAATGAATTATTGTATTGTAAAGAAGTTCCATTTGCAATGACTTTCAGTTTTTTTGTATTGTCGATTACTAATTTTAATTTGTCTTGACCTACAATTACACCTTCTGATACAAATGAGCTGTTTATATTTACCCAAGCCATTAACGAAGCATTTTGCCAACCGCCAACTAATGCTACATCTGTTGCATAGTCGTTTCTTCCATCAAATGATAAAAAGAGTTTTCGTTCTAAATCTCTTGGAGAACCAAATAGATTGTCATTGGTATCAAAATTATCTGTTATTCCGTCTTTATCATTGTCAGTAGTTCCGTCAATTATTCCATCATTATTTGCGTCTAAATTTGCATATAGCGTTTTAGAAATATCAAAGGCAATCCCATCAGAAGTTATATCAAGATAATTTGGAATTCCGTCTCCATCAGCATCTAAAACATAATAGTTAAAAGGAATAATGTTTGTTCCTTGATTGAGATTTCCGTAAAACCCAAAATTGTAATCATAAATGTCTAAGATTCCATCACCAAAACCTTCTAAATTTCCGTCAGCATTTGTGTCACTATTTCTAAACGTTTCAGATTCTGGTCCGTCACCAGTTCCATCACCATTAATGTCGCCATCACCATTTTCATAGCCTATATAAGCATTGCTGTTTTCTGCCCAAGATTCATCTACATCAAAAACAGTATCATTGTCACTATCTAAATCCAAATAGTTTGGAACACCATCACCATCATTATCAGGTACTAAATGCGATTCGGCAGCATCGTGCATTCCGTTTAAGTTTGTGTCTAACCAGTTGACTACATAAGCTTTACCTTCGCTTAGATTTCCTAAATTTACTTCAACAATATCAGGAATCCCATCATTATCCGAATCCAAATCAAAAACATCGGCAACGCCATCATTATCTAAATCGCATAATGTTTGCGAGATTAAAATATCATCTAAAGCTATATCGTTTCCTGTTCCACCTGTTTCGTTATTGATGAAAATCACTTTAAAAGCACTTACATTCAATACTAAATCAGCTGTAAAATGTTGCCAATCACCTGCTAAATTCCCAGCAGTGGTTGGAGTTATATCGCCTGTTTCAATAAAAGTGATTATATCATCGTTCATATCTCTGAATTCAACTCTTACATCAGGTCTTAATCGTGTAGCAATTCCAGGTGCATCGGTTCTGTCTAAATTTAGAACCCAGAAACTATAGGTTATAGGAATATTTGGCAACGCACCAGAAATAGTAGCAGTATAAAAAATGCCTGGAGTATATGAAGCATTAAAAATAGCCATTCTGCCATTTACGTCACCTGTGTGATCTCCTCCTAAATGCCAATAGGCTGCTGCCCACGAGGCAATTTGAGCCGTTGAGCCTACCGTATATTTTCCGTCATTTAAATCAATGGTGCTTAAATTTGGGCATTCAGGAGTATTCGTTCCAGCGCTTCCGTCTTCATAACAATATGTTGTTATAGCATCGTAAGTAGTGTTAATTGTTGTTCTTGTACCTGTTCCAAAAGTCTCATTTAAAAATTTATAATTTACTTTTGGTCCATTCATTAAATTACAATTATTTTCTTCTGTAGCATCTTGAATACAATCGTTATCATCATCAATATCAATATTATCATAAACTGCATCATTATCACTATCAAAAAAAGTTTGAATTCCTTCACCTTTTATTTCAAATAAGTATGGATTATTAGTATCTGCATTGCTTGGAATTGAAACTATAGCTGATTTTGTACCTAATACTAATGGGTTAAAAGTAATTTGAAATGTTGTTGAAGTTTCGCTATATATCGTACTTGAGGGGAAACTACTTACACTAAAATCAGTACTCCCAGTTAGTTGGATGGTTGGACTTCCAGATAAATTTATAGTATTTGAACCTATGTTTTTAATTGTAAAAGTTTTAATTATTGGAGTGGCACCAACTTGTGTTGTTCCAAAATCGGTTCCATTACTCATTGATGCCAATGAATTGTATGATACAGCAATATTATCTGTTCCCGTAACATCAATATAGTTACCAACAGGAGTTCCTGACAAACTCACATTATCAATAAAATAATAGTCTCCTGTGTTACCTTGATTGTCTCTTTCGTCAAATCGTATTCTAACTAAAACTTGCGAATTTCCATTTGGAATAGTAAAAATGTATGATGAGCCGACCGTAATTCCGCTAGAAGCAGCATGTGAAAAAGAGAGATTATCACTTGTGTCATTTTTTCCATCAATTAGTTTAGTTGAGGTGTAAGAAATACCATTGTTATAAGATACATCTAAGTACAAATCGTCATTGTCGTCTGGAGTCCCATCGCAAGAAAAATGGATTGTTACTTTTACATTCGTATAAGCACTAATATTTACATTTGAGAAATTTATACTAGGGTCATTATAAATAATTCCTGATATTGAGGAATTCGAGCCACCAAAACGCAATGAATTTGGTGAAGAAACAAATCTTGTTGTATTTGTTCCAATTGTTCCTGTGTTTAAAGAATTAGTGTAATTCCATGTATCCGAAATTGTGCTATCAAATCCTTGATAAGAAATTAAAGTTTGTGCTTGACAACTCAATTGTCCAACGAACCAGAAAACAATAAGCAACACAAAATTGCGTGTAATTGAGGTAGTTTTCTTTTCCATAAATTGTTTGCATTTAAAATTAGTATTCGTTTTAGTTCATTTCAGTGAATAGATTTTTGGGTATAAATGCTGTTTTTTGAGTATAATTCGAAGAAATATAAATTTTATGGCGCTATGGATTACTTCACTGTTAAGCAAAGTTTATTATTATAAGACTGAATATCAATTACTAATTAATAACTGATGAAGATTTTTGGATAAGTGGTTCGTTTTGGGAATATATTGTAAAAAAAATCAAGACAAGTTGTATAAATTATTTATCAAATAAAAATATACAACTTTAATATTCAGTAAGTTATAAGATGTTGATTTTGAAAATGAATATAATAAAAAAGGTTTCAAGAAAAAATCTTGAAACCTTTGAAGCTCGTAGCGAAGACGGGAGTTGAACCCGTGACCTCAGGGTTATGAATCCTGCGCTCTAACCAACTGAGCTACCTCGCCAAATATTACTCTAACATCCTTACTGAATGCGGGTGCAAATATAAAACTAATTCTGTTGTTTGCAAATATTATTTTACAATTATTTTCTAAAAAATAAATAAAATCTTTTTTTGTATTTTCAATTTATTCTCTATATATTTCCAAACTTAAAAATTACAAAATGAGTACAAAAGTAAAATACGAATTAGAGTTTCCAATTCAGTCTTCTCCACAATTATTATATCAATATATTTCAACTCCATCTGGTCTTTCTGAATGGTTTGCAGATAATGTTAATTCAAGAGGAGAATTTTTTACTTTCATTTGGGATGATTCCGAAGAAAAAGCAAAATTAGCATCAAAAAAATCGGGTGAACGCATTAAATTCAGATGGTTAAACGAAGATGATACCGAAACGGATTACTTTTTTGAACTAAAAATTATGGAAGACGAAATCACAAAAGATGTTTCTATTGTAATTTCCGATTTTGCTCACGAAGACGAGTTAGATGAATCAAAATTACTTTGGGAAAATCAAATTTCCGACTTAAAACATGTCTTAGGTTCTGTTTAAAAAATAAATTATAAAGAGTATATTTGTCCCGATTTTTAATTGGGATTTTTTATGGTAAATTACAACGGAAATATTCAGGAAAACAGCAATTTTTCAATAGAATCTAATAGAGGTTTTTTATATGGTGATGCCATTTTTGAAACTATTAAAGTGTTAGATAACAAGGTTTTATTTTTGGAAGATCACTACTTTAGATTGATGGCTTCAATGCGTATTTGTCGTATGGAAATTCCAATGAATTTCACCATGGAATTCTTCGAAGAACAGATTCTAAAACTGACAAATTCTCTTGAAAAATCAAATTCGTTTAGGGTTCGTTTTTCTGTTTTCAGAAATTCTCACGGATTTTACGCACCAATTAGCAATGAAATTGAATTTATTGTAGTTGCAATTCCTTCCGAAAATACTGTTTATACGATTGAAAAATCAAATTATGAGGTTGAATTATATAAAGATTTCTTCATCCCAAAACAATTGCTTTCGACTTTAAAAACAAACAATAAAATGCTTCAAATTACAGGAAGTATTTTTGCCAAAGAAAATGGTTATGATAATTGCTTGGTTTTAAACGATGAAAAAAATGTAGTGGAAGCTTTGCAAAGTAATTTATTCATGAAAATAGGGAATGTAGTGGTAACGCCACCAATTTCTGATGGTTGTTTAAACGGAATTATGCGCAAACAAGTAATTGAAATTCTAAATAAAATGGACGGAATTGAAGTGAAAGAAACGTCAATTTCACCTTTTGATTTGCAAAAAGCGGATGAACTATTTTTAACCAATGTAATCACAGGAATTCAGCCCATAACAAAGTATAGAAAAAAAGAATACACTGTAAATTTTTCTAATGAAATATTGGTAAAGCTAAACGCCAAAATAAGACTTAGTTAAGCATTGGATTTTCGGGTGCGTTTGAAAACAAAACATATTCACCACCTTGTTCAATGATTTTTTCTTTCCAAAATTGATTACTTGATTTTGATAGCAATTTCTTTTTCAAAGAATTTTCACTAACAATCCAAGCGTTTTCTTGCATTTCCATTTCAAGCTGATTCACACTCCAGCCACTATATCCGAGAAAAAAACGAATGTTGTTTTTGTTTATTTCTCCCGTATTGATTAGGTGTTTTGTGGTTTCAAAATCGCCACCCCAGTATATTCCATTCGAAATTTCAATACTATTTGGTATAATTTCAGGAATATTATGAATAAAATACAAGTTGTCTTGCTCAACAGGTCCACCATTGTAGATTTTAAAAGAAGCTTCTATTTCTGGAAGTAAATCATTAATAGTGTAATTCAAAGGTTTGTTTAGGATAAATCCTATTGAACCTTCATCGTTGTGTTCTGCTAATAAAACTACAGAGCGATTAAATGAAACATCGCCTAAAGTTGAAGGTTCTGCTATGAGCAAGTGTCCTTTTTTGGGTAAAGTTGATATCATATTCTGTAAGTTTAATAATTAAAGTTATCAAAAAAAGTTTACAAAATCAAATAAAATCGTTTAGTAACAAAAAAATCCCGAAATAATCGGGATTTTATACTGTATAAATCAAAAAATTATTTTTTGTTTACTGCTCCTTCTAATTCAGCACCAGCTTTGAATTTTACTACATTTTTAGCAGCGATTTTGATAGTTTTACCAGTTTGTGGATTTCTACCATCTCTTGCAGCTCTTTTAGATACTGACCAAGATCCGAAACCTACTAAAGATACTCTTCCACCTTTGTTTAAAGTTCCTTCAACATTGCTTAAAAATGATTCTAAAGCTAATTTAGCAGCTGCTTTTGTAATACCAGCAGAAGCTGCCATTGCATCGATTAATTCTGATTTGTTCATGATTAAAGTTATTTATAATTGGTTAAACTTAATTATTTATAGCAAATTTAGCGGTATAATTGAGCTGTGCAAGCATTTGGCAAACTTTTCGACTAAAATGTTGATAAAATAGACCAAATGTTAATAACATTGTTTGTTTTTTAAAATTTTAGGCTCGTTTATAGTATTTTCAGGGCTTACAGCGCCATAGCATTTTCTGAAAATGAAATTCCATTTAATAATTCATGGGCTTGCATTCTTTTCTTAGCAGGAAACTGTAAACTTATTATTTTTAAAACGCCGTCTTTAGTAGTAATGAAAATTTCTTTTTTTGTGGTTGAGATTTTTCCAATTGCATCAGTATGTTCTTTTTCTTCAAACGAAGCAGCATATATTTTTACATTCCATTCGTTTTCGCCGTCTTTAATATAAGTCCAAGCCGCTGGATAAGGTGATAAACCTCTAATCAAATTAAAAATCGTTATTCCTGATTGTGTCCAATCTATTTTGCAATTGTCCTTATTTAATTTGTATGCGGTTTTTACATTAGGATTTTCTGTCTGAACTGTTGTGGTTGCTTTTCCTTCTTCTATTAGATGTAATGTTTCAATCACAGCTTCGCTTCCTAATTGCATTAATCTATCGTGTAATTCTCCAGCCGATTCGTTTGTGCCAATGGTAGTTTCCTTACTCAAAATCATCGCTCCGGTATCAATTTTATCATCAATAAAAAAAGTCGTCACTCCTGTTTTTGTTTCTCCATTAATAATTGCCCAATTAATAGGTGCAGCACCACGATATTCGGGTAATAATGAAGCATGTAAATTGAACGTGCCTAATTTTGGCATTTTCCAAACCACTTCTGGTAACATTCTAAACGCCACTACTACATGTAAATTGGCATTCAAACTTTTTAATTCGGCTAAAAATTCTTCTGATTTTAAGTTTGTTGGTTGTAATAAACGTAAGTTTTTTGATACGGCATACTCTTTAACCGCGCTTGTGCTTACTTTTTGTCCACGACCTGCAGGTTTGTCTGGAGCGGTAATTACCCCAACAATTTCATAATTATTTTGATAAATAGTATCCAAAATTCCCACTGCAAAGTCGGGTGTTCCCATGAATACAATTCTAAGTTTTTCCATTATAATAAATAATATTGATTGTATGAATTGATAGCAATTTTATTGTGTTCTAATAACAACTGCAATGCAAAGATAGTGGCTTCGGGAGAAATTTGTAACGAATTTTCAATTTCTCGAGATGATAAGTTACTTTTTTGTAATAATTGAAGAATTAAATCGGTGTTTACTTTAGGATTGCTCTTTTTTTTCGAAAAACAATAAGAACAAATACCACAATCTTCTTTGGTAATCTCATCGAAATAGGCGAGAAGCAGTTTGTTTTTACAACTGTCTTCATTCGAAATATAATCAATTACGCTTTGAAACTGGTCTTGCTTCAACTGGTTTTGATGTGCTAAAAATTTAGCCACACGATTAATGGTTAAATCATCTTCACGAACTTCGTTAAAGGTAATCGAACTATCATTATTTTTTGCATGAAGAATAATACATTGACTTTCGGCTAATTGATCAATCACTTTTTCAACCGCTGCTTCGGTTGTATTTGATTTTTTGGCAACTAAATGCGGATTTATGGTTGTTTCTACATCAAAAATTCCAGAATAAGTTCTTAAAATAGTGGTAATAATGGGTTCGTCATGCGGATGCAAACTGATGTAACGAATTACTTCTTTGCTCGGTATGATGAATTGCAAACTAATTTTTTCTGAAGATTCACTCTGAAAAGTCAAAATGCCTTGTCGATCTAAAAATTGTAAACTATTAAATGCCTTTAAAATTGGAAAATTATAGTGCGAACAGAATTGGTTTAAATTGAAAGCGAAACTTTCGTTAAAGCCTTCTCCATAGGCAATTCTGAAATAGTTATTTAGTTTTACATACACATCGCGCACAAATTTTTTATCGGGTAACACATCAAGAAATTGTCTTTTTGTATAGTTGATGTCGCCAGAATTGGTCAAAATAATTCCAAATGCTTTTTCTCCATTTCTTCCAGCTCTTCCCGCTTCTTGGTAATAATTTTCAATGTTTTCAGGGAGTTGAATATGGATAACCGTTTTTACATCAGGTTTGTCAATTCCCATTCCAAAAGCATTCGTTGCGACCATGACTTGTGATTTATTCTCTAACCACGATTGCATGTTTTTTTCTTTCTCTTTTGTAGGTAATCCACCATGATAAATGGTTGATGTAAATCCCAATTGATTCAACTGTTGTGAAGTTTCAATACACGATTTACGATTACGAACATAAATAATAGAAGATTGTGGATTTTTAGTTAAAATCTGCTGTATTTTGAAAAGCTTATCTTCGGTTTTAATGACATGATAAGCTAAGTTTTCTCTAGTGAATGACTTTGTAAATACTTTTGGATTAACCAAAGCTAAATTCGTACAAATGTCTTCCTGAACTCTTTTATTTGCGGTTGCAGTCAGCGCTAAAAATGGAGTAGAAGGATAATGTTCTTTTAAAGCCGAAATTTTCAAATACGCCGGTCTAAAGTCATGTCCCCATTGGCTCACACAATGCGCTTCGTCAATTGCGATAAGATTAATTGGTAATTGTTTTAAACGCTCAACAATCCAATCGTGTTGTAAACGTTCGGGAGAAAGGTATAAAAATTTGTAATTTCCAAATTGGCAATTGTCTAAAATATCAATTACTTCATCTTGCGAAACGCCACCCGTTAACGCAATTGCTTTGATGTTTCGGCTTTGTAAGTTTTGTACTTGGTCTTTCATCAAGGCAATCAAAGGCGAAACCACTAAGCAAATTCCGTTTAAAAGTAATGCTGGAATTTGAAAACAAACTGATTTTCCACCACCGGTTGGCAATAAAGCAAAGGTGTCATTTCCGTCTAAAACCGACTGAATAATTTCCTCTTGCGGTGTTCTAAAGGTTTCGTGTTTCCAATATTTTTGAAGTAATAATAAGGCTTCAGACATGTTAAATGGCTTTTAGAAACACTAATGTACAAAAAGTTTTATTTCGCAAGGTGTTTCATAATGAAATCAATACGATTTTCTACCGAATCCTTAGGAACTTCAACAATTGAATAACCATATTTTTTATAAGTTTCCATTAAATGTTCGTGAATTAAAACCGCTTGTTCATAGTTTTCATAGCGTTCGGCATCGCTTACATAAATTTCTTTCCAAGGCGGTAAAACAAAAATAGAAGAGTATTTGTGGTCTTTACAAGCTTGATCAAAAAACGAAGGGTATGAATCACCAATGTAATGCATATAGGCTAAAACATCAGGAATTCCACGGTCTAAAAAAATCAAAGAAGCCTTTTCTTTTTGAGCTGAACGAAATTGTTTTTTTCTTCCTTCTAAAAGTAATTCGCTAAATAACAAAGGTTTTTCCAGAAACAATTGTTCAATACCTTGCTCTTGAGCTTCTTTGATTACTTCGCGCGAAACTTCTGGATAACAAGTGTGTCCTTTTTCTTTTAACGCTTCAATTAAAGTTGTTTTTCCCGAACTTGGTCCGCCGATTAAAACTACAATTTCTTTGTTCATATCTGAAATTCTAAGGCGCAAAAGTAAGTTTTTTTAAAAATCTAATCAACTTAAAAATTTTATAAGTTGCAACAATATATTTCTGAACATAAAAAAGTATATTTGCTTTTCAAATACGAAATGATGATGGATAAGAAAACCGAAGATTTTTACATTCGATTAAAAGAAGAATTGTCAAATTCAACCCTTTGGCCTTCAGAATACTTATATAAATTTATTATTCCTTCAGATGTGCATAAAATTGCTAAAGTGGAAGCTACATTTAACGATATGGGCGCTGTGATTACTACACAACAATCTAAAACAGGAAAATTTACAAGTATTTCGATAAGTGTAACTATGCCAAGTGCTCAAAGTGTTATTGATAAATATATTGCCGTTTCTGACATAGAAGGCATCATTTCATTATAAAAAATCATGCAAGAAGAAGTAAGTTATTTAGAATATAATTCGCAACGCTCTCATTTAATTATTCCTGAGTATGGAAGACATTTACAAAAATTAATCGACCAAGCTACAGCAATTGAAGATAGAGAGGAACGAAACAAAGCCGCAAAATACATCATTTCAGTTATGGGTTCTTTGAATCCGCATTTAAGAGATGTGCCAGATTTTCAGCATAAACTTTGGGATCAATTATTTATTATGTCAGATTTTAGAATGGATGTAGATTCACCTTATCCAATTCCTTCAAAAGACATTTTAACGCAAAAACCAGATCGTTTAAAATATCCGCAAAATTTCCCAAAGTATCGTTTTTATGGAAATAACATCAAATACATGATTGATGTGGCGAATAGTTGGGAAGAAAGCGAATTAAAAAATGCATTGGTTTTAGTGATTGCCAATCACATGAAAAAAAGTTATTTGAGTTGGAACAAAGACACTGTTTCTGATGAAATTATTTTTGAACATTTGTTAGAACTTTCGGGAGGAAAATTAAACCTTTCTAAATCAAACGAAGAGCTTTCAAACACGCATGACTTAATGAAAGTGAATAAAAAAGTGTCTAATAAAACACAATTTAGTTCTAACAAGCCAGGAATCGTTAAAAAAGCCAATAATAAAGGGCATCTAAACAAAAACAATAAAAATACATTCAAAAAAAATAGTTAATTGCATGGGAACATTTAAAATTGAAGGAGGAAAATCATTAAAAGGAGAAATTACACCACAAGGTGCAAAAAATGAGGCTTTACAAGTTTTATGTCCCGTTTTGTTAACTTCTGAAAAAGTAAGAGTTACCAATATTCCAGATATTATTGATGTAAATAAATTGATTACACTTTTAGGAAATTTAGGCGTTAAAATCCAAAAAAATGGACCTGGCGATTATACATTTCAAGCCGATGAAGTCAATGTAAATTATCTAAAAACAGAAGCATTCAAAAAAGAAGGCGGAAGTTTGAGAGGTTCAATCATGATTGTTGGACCTTTATTAGCGCGTTTTGGTTGTGGCTATATTCCTAAGCCTGGAGGCGATAAAATTGGACGTCGTCGTTTAGATACACACTTTGAAGGTTTTATTAATCTAGGAGCTAAATTCAGATACGAAAGAGAAGACCATTTCTACGGAGTGGAAATCGATGGAAGATTACAAGGTTCTTACATGTTATTAGATGAAGCATCGGTAACAGGAACAGCTAATATTGTAATGGCAGCTGTTTTAGCTGAAGGAACAACGACTATTTATAACGCTGCTTGTGAGCCTTACTTACAACAATTGTGTAAAATGTTAAACTCTATGGGAGCTAAAATTTCTGGAGTAGGGTCTAACTTATTAACGATTGAAGGAGTGGAAACGTTAGGCGGATGTGAGCACAGAATTTTACCTGATATGGTAGAAATTGGTTCTTGGATTGGTCTTGCGGCTATGACAAGAAGTGAAATTACGATTAAAAATGTGAGTTGGGATAATTTAGGACAAATTCCAAACGTATTTAGAAAATTAGGAATTACTTTAGAAAGAAGAGGAGAAGATATTTACATTCCAGCTCATAAAGATGGATACGAAATTAAAACCGATATCGACGGTTCTATCTTAACGGTTTCTGATGCGCCATGGCCAGGATTTACGCCTGACTTGTTAAGTATCGTTTTGGTAGTTTGTACACAAGCAAAAGGAGATGTTTTAATTCACCAAAAAATGTTTGAAAGTCGTTTATTCTTTGTAGATAAATTAATTGATATGGGAGCAAAAATTATGTTATGTGATCCGCACAGAGCGGTGGTTATGGGACATAATTTCCAATCGCAATTAAAAGCAACCACCATGAGTTCGCCAGATATTAGAGCCGGAATTTCATTATTAATTGCCGCTTTAACAGCAAAAGGAACTTCAACCATTCAAAACATAGAACAAATTGATAGAGGTTACGAACGTATCGATGAAAGACTTCGTGCAATTGGCGCTAATATCGTGAGAGTGTAATGAAGCATTTTCTTTGTGTTTTCCTATTGGTTCTGTTGGTTTCTTGTAAAACTTCATATCGAAAAATAGCTGTAAGTTCAATTTCAGAAAATGAGAAGCAAAGAGTTTATAGTTTTGGTCAAAGAATTTTTGAAACTTGTAAAACAGGTGAATTTATTCAATTAAGTAAAAAAGAAGTAACTGATGGTCTTGCAAAACTTTCTTTAGAAGAAATGCAGAAAGCTTGTGATGTATTAGATAAAAGAAATGGAAAATTCATAGATATGGAGCTTGTTGAAATTATTGATGACACATTCGTAGGAAAGAGTTTGATTTATCGATACAAGGCAAATTTTGAAAAGAATGATTTTTTAAACGAAATAAGAATTTGGGTTAATACCGATGGAAAATTCTCTGGAATTATATTTGGAGAATGGAAAGATGAATATTTACCTTATAAATAAGCAAATCCCAATTTACATACGTGAATTGGGATTTTTATTAAAAAATGGAAACATACATTATAATTTTACTTTGCATTGCTTCCTTCGTAGCCGGTTTTATCGATGCTATTGTAGGTGGAGGTGGACTAATTCAAACACCAGTAGCTTTAATTTTGTTGCCTAATGTACCTGTTGCTTCTATCATCGGAACATTGAAAATTCCAGGTTTTAGCGGAACGAGTATGGCAACGTATCATTATTTAAAATCGGCAAAGGTCAATTGGAAGTTATTCTTGGTAATGGCAATTGTTTCTTTTGCATTTGCTTATTTGGGTTCAAGTTTACTCAATATAATGCAAAACGATTTCATGAAACCCTTACTTTTTGTGGTTTTAATTTTACTCTTGCTGTATACTTATTTCAAAAAAGATTTCGGACAATTTCAAGTAGATAAATTGTCAAAAAATCAAACGTACATTTACGGAAGTATAATTTGTGTTTTTTTAGGTTTTTACGATGGATTCATTGGTCCTGGAACTGGAAGTTTATTAATCATGGCGTTTATAGCTGTTTTAGGTTTCGATTTTTTAAAAGCCAATATCTATGCGAAATTAGTCAATTTAGCTACCAACATTGGTTCTATTACTTTATTCGTCTTAAAAGGAAAAATTATTTGGGCAGTTGCTATTCCTATGGCAATATGCAATGTAACAGGTTCTTGGTTAGGCGCTCGATTAGCCATTTCGAAAGGCAACGGATTTATTCGTGTTTTCTTTTTAATTGTGGTAGGATTGGCATTACTTCGTTTTGGATATGATGTGTTTTTGAAATAAAAAAAACACCTCGATAGAAGTGTTTTTTTAGTTTTTATATTAACCAATCCAATGTCTTTTAATTGCTTTTTTAGAGTACCAAAGCAAGAATAAAGCAAACACAGGAATTATAGCAGTCATTACTAACTCAGCAGTTCCATAATCACCAATTTTAAATCGAGTAAAAGCATCAATGTTTTGAACAATAATAGCTAAAAACGAAATTAAAAATAACGTGTATGCCCATTTTTTTCTTAATAATAACGAAACACATCCAAAAGTAGCTGCAAACACGGCAATTGCAAAAGCTGCTGTTGACCATGCTGGTGTAGCATCCATCATTTCTAATTGCTCTGCTGTGTACATAGCTCTAAACGAATCTGTATTATACGCTTGTTGAATGTATTGGCTTACACCCATTAAATTCCACACTAGTGCAATTACACTAATAATCCAAAAGGAAATAGTTGGTTTTGACATAGTTCATAATTTTATTGGTTAGTACTACTAAGGTATAAAATTATTTTGAACAACTGTTAAAATTTTAATCCAAACATAATTCCATCTCCTTGATAACCATTTTGATAGCTTCTTACATAATCAACTCGTAAGAATCTAAATTTACCCCAACCAATGTTATCAAAACCAAGTGTAAACTCTTGATAAGGCTTCATATTTGGTATGTTTAGCTGATGAAAACCTCCAATTAAATTCCACTGCAGTTTATTTAACAACGGAATTTTATTCATAATATATCCTTTAAAATTATGTTCAATATGGGTTTCTAAATAAGCATCATTCGTAGAATGTGTATAATAAGGAAGCAAATTAAACGAGTTTAGTGAATTGTTCAACAAATTAACATGGGTTTGATTTCCGTTGAAATGTTTGTAATCTATGAATGAGATGTTATCGGCATTAAAAAATTTCCCTGCTTTAAATCGTAAACCAAAGTCACCTTTGTTACCAATTGTCTTGTTATAATCAACAGTTCCGCTGATTAAATCATAATGATAATTACTATTTGAAGCACCAAAAGCTTTTTCGTAATAGAAACTCAAAATCGGATAGTCATCGTTTTGAATATTGATTTTTCCGTCAGGACGCGAAATGTATTTTTGACCAAAACGAATTCGAGTTCCTAAACTTGCTTTCATAATATGATGCTTTTCAAATGGTGCAGAAGTGTAATTATAAGGTTGTAATGGATCGTTCGAAAAATATAAATCATCATTTTTAATAAAGGTATAATCTGTGTTATTAAATAATGCTCTTCGGTTTTCATATAACACTTTTCCAGATGCAAAAATGCCGTTTGTAACTTCTTTTCCATAACTAATTTCTGCAAATTCTTTGTTGTACAACTTCATATAATTGTTTTTAAAGAATAAAGTTGCTACAGAATTTACAATGTTACTTATTGGTTCATTTGGATTAAATTGACTAATTGCGCTTCCGCCAGAAAAACTAACATAAGCATTATTTATAGTATTAAATCGATGATAAAAATTGCCCTTTACACGCAATCTATCTTCAGCAAAGCCATAATTAAATGTAGAGGATATTGAAGTAAATTTTCCGGTTTCTTCGTTCCATTTTCTAAATGAAAAGCCACTATCTAAATTGTAACCTTGTACCGTATTAAAACTCAATGAACTCAAATTTGTTAAGCCTTGATAATTAAAATTCCAGTTTTTATAGCTGTTTTTATAGGTGTATCCTGTAATTATTTTTAGCAATTTAAACTTATTGCCTTTAGCATCAATTGAATCTAAATATACTTGAGATTTTCGTGCGTTTTGAATACTGTCTTTTCTTATATAATTGTTTTCTTCTTCTTCAGTTAAAGGCACTGGTCTAGTTTCTGTCCAAAACGAAGTTTCTTTTTTATTGGCATTTTCAGCAAAAGAGACTACTTCTTTACCAAAGGTTTTCTTCTCAAATGCATCTTTAAAAACATAATTAGAAAAAACATAGGTGAATTTACCTGTAAATTTCATTCCAAAAATTCCTGCAATAAAATCCAATGATTGTACGTTTTTTGCCCAAATTTTAGTAGTTTCATTATAACTAAAATTCTGATTAATTTTCATGGTTTCTAAGATTGGTTGTTGCATGCGATATCCTTTGATGTCTAAATCAATTCCATAAATCGCCCAAGAATCTTCAACAATGTAGATATAACCTTCAAAAACCGGTTCTTTATCGCGCTTTGGTGTAACTAAAATTTTATTGATTAATTGATTTTTATCGTCATAAAAAGTGCTTTCTAACTTAAATTTATAATAATTAAAAGTATTGTCGGCTATTGGTGAAATCATATTGATACCAAAATCAACATAATTTTCATAAAAATCATAATTGGTTTTTATAGCAGTATTATAACTAAATCCATTATCATCACCAGCAACTTTTGAAGCAATAATTTCTTCTTTTAAATTGTCTGGTTTTTCAAATTTAATTTTAGAGACCGTTTCAGATTGATAAATAATTCCACTTCTGGTAGAATCTAAGTTGCCATCTAAATCGCCAATTTCAACGCCCATAAATTTCTTTGGAATATCTTTTGCTCTAAAAATTCCTCTTGAATAAAAATCAGCTTCAAATTTATCCGTTTTGGCAGCGTTTTTCTTTTTAGATGCTATTGCTTGACGGATTATTTCGTAAGCTGGATTTTCTGAGTTCGTAACAACAATATCTTTTAATTCATAATTTTCTTCTTGAAGTGTTACATCAAATTCATATGGAAATTGCGAAATATTTAGTATTTGCTTTTGCGTTTTATAGCCTAAATATTGGAATATCAATGGAACATTGTTTTTTTCGGTTGTATTGATTTCGTATTTTCCTAATTCATTAGTAGTGGTTCCTATATAGGTGTTTTCAATATAAATATTTACAAAAGGTAATGGATTTCCATCAGTATCTTTTACAGTTCCTCTAATTTGAGCAAAAGAAATAATTGAAAAAAGAAGAGTAATTACAAGTATTGTTTTTTTCATGGGACTTTATTTGTATAGACGATATAAAAAATGAAATGGTTGTATTGTTTAAAACGATTGAACGGCTAAATCATAACTCTGCAATCCAAAACCAATGATTACACCTTTTGCATTTGATGAGATATACGATTGATGCCTGAACGATTCACGTGAGAAAGTATTAGAAATATGTACTTCTACAACTGGCGTGGTTATGGCTTTTACAGCATCACCAATACCTATTGAAGTATGCGTATAAGCACCAGCGTTTAAAATAATACCATCATATAAAAAACCAACTTCTTGAATTTTATCAATTAATTCACCTTCGATATTACTTTGAAAATAAGTAAAATCGATAGTAGCAAATTTTGATTTTAATTTTTCGAAATAGGATTCAAATGTTTCGTTTCCGTAGACTTCGGGTTCGCGTTTACCTAATAAGTTTAGGTTTGGACCATTAATAATAATTATTTGCATGAAGTTTGTTTTTGTAAAAATAAAAAAACCATTCGTTTGTAGAATGGTTTTAGTAAAATATTATGAACATAAATTAAAACATATATCCAATAGAAAACTGAATAACAGAATTTTTAACATCAGCATCTTTTTTAGGTTCAGTTAAACCAGCGGCATATCTTCCGGAAACAAATAAGCCATCTGTGATTTTATAACTCAAACCTCCAGCAACAGCAAAGTCAAATGTGTTGCTATCTTCTGCACTTACTTCATTACGCTCACTTACCAGTACTGAAGCTTGAGGACCTAATTCTAAACTTAATTTGTCTTTTGTTAAGTAAAATTTAGCTAATACAGGTAAAGAAATATAACCTAGTTCATTTTTAATTTGATCACCAAGTCCATCTAATTCAGATCCTTGAGTAGAATATAATAATTCGGGTTGTAAAGCAAAGTTTTCAAAAAGTTTAATTTCTGCTACAACACCTGCATGATAACTTGTGATGGTTTTAAAATCATAACCTTCAACATCGCCACCCGTATAGTTGGCAAAATTTAAACCACCTTTAACACCAAATTTCAATAACTGTGCTTGAGAAGTACCAATTCCTAGAATTAGAAGTACCGCTAATAAGATTGCTTTTTTCATATTATATATTTATTGGGTTTATATTTTTACTAACGTAAATGTCGTTATTTTATTAGACAAAAAACTTCAATTAACGTATTTTTATAACTTTTTGACCTTTTTTAGTATTTAACTTTGTTAACTATAGCGTTTTAGATTGTTGATAACTCTGAATCTCTGTTTTTGTTAAAATACTACAAATACTCATATTTTGTAACTATTTGATAAACAATAGGTAGGCTTTTTTCGGTTAAAAAAAATGTTAATAACCTAACAAATTTTGTTCGTTTATATAAAAAAATGATATAAATTTGCCTCATTAACTTTAAATTTAAACTAAACATGAAAAAAGTTTTATTATCTGCTGTAGCATTATTGGCTTTCGGTTTTGCTAACGCACAAGAAGAAGAAAAAGGAAATGGTGGATTCTCTAAAGGGTCTATGTTTATTTCTGGTGCTTTCTCAATTGATTCTGAATCTACTGATGATGTTAAATCTTCAGGTTTCGAAATTGAGCCAAAATTTGGTTACTTTGTAACTGAGAACATTGCAATTGGAGGTAAATTAGGTTATGCTTCAATGAAAGCTGAAAACGGTTTAGGTGATACTCAAGATGAGACTGCATTAACTGTTGGTGCTTTTGGTCGTTACTACATGACTCCAGCTTCTCAGTTTTCTTTATTCGGAGAATTCGGAGTTGATTACAGCACAATTGATAACAAATTGGCTGATTACCAAGAAAACGAAATTGGCGTAAACTTAGGATTAGGTTTAAGCTATTTCTTAAACAACAACTGGGCTATCGAGGCTACTTGGGCTGGTTTAGGTTACACAACTAATGACAATGGTGGTGACGGTGCTGAAAAAACTAATACTTTTGGTTTAGGTGCTGATTTAAGATCATTCGGATTTGGAGTTATTTACAAATTCTAATTTGTAAAAAACAAATAAGTCAAAAATCCCGCTTCGGCGGGATTTTTTTATTGCATCAAATTGCTTATATTTGAAATATGAGTACATGGCAATCGTATATAAAAGAATATCAAAACTATTTAAGATTAGAGCGTGGTCTTTCTAAAAATACCATTGAAAATTATACGTTTGATGTTGAAAAGCTGTTGTTGTTTTTAAATCAAAAAGAAATTGAGGTTTCACCTATTCATATTTCTGAAGAAACACTGCAACAATTTATCTATGAAATGGCAACACAAGTAAATCCAAGAAGTCAATCGCGTTTAATTTCGGGTTTAAAGAGTTTTTTTAATTACTTAATTTTTGAAGATTATCGGAAAGACACACCTTTAGAATTAATAGAAGTTCCTAAAACTGGTAGAAAACTTCCCGATACACTTTCTACAGATGAAATTGATAGATTAATTGCTGCGATTGATTTGTCTACACCAGAAGGTGAACGAAATAAGGCAATGTTAGAGACCTTATACAGTTGTGGATTAAGAGTTTCAGAATTAATTTCATTAAAAATATCTGATTTATTTTTTGAAGAAGGGTTTGTTAAAATCACTGGTAAAGGAAATAAACAGCGTTTTGTTCCAGTAGGGAAAACTACTATAAAATATATTACTCAATATGTCAATCAAATACGGGTACATTATCCTATTCATAAAAATTTTGAAGATACCTTGTTTTTAAACCGTCGTGGTAGACAACTTACAAGAGCAATGATTTTTACTATTATTAAGAATTTAGCTATAAAAATAGGCTTAAACAAAACAATAAGTCCGCATACTTTTCGTCATTCTTTTGCAACTCATTTGCTAGAAAATGGAGCCGATTTGCGTTCGATTCAAATGATGCTAGGTCACGAATCTATTACTACTACCGAAGTTTATATGCATTTAGATCGAAAATATTTGGCACAGGTTTTGCATAACTTTCATCCAAGAAAATAAATTAACATTTGTTTAATTTTAACAAAATAAATCATTGGTTTTCAGTATTTTTGTAAACTCCAAATTTATTTTTCTGGTAAATATTTAAAAAAATCCCCATATTCATGATTTTTACATCCAAAAAGCCTGAAGATTTAAATAAATTATACGAAAGTTTAATAAAGCAACTTCCAAATATAATTTTTCAAATTAGAGTAACTGCTAATAGGGAAGTTCATTTGGAATTTATAAGTAAGCCTGTTGAATTTTTATACCAATTTTCTATTGAAGAAATTTTAGAAGATTCATATAAGTTTGCAAAGTATAGAATTTATGAAAGTGATTTAAAGGTTTTTAAAGAAACCTTTAATGTTGCAGTTGAAACTAAAGCTAAATGGGAAGTAGATTTTCGTTTTCTCTTACCTGATAGCAGCTATAAGTGGATTCGAATTGAAGCTACTCCAAAAGCCACAGAAAATGATGATACTATCTTTTATGGCTTGTTGTCTGATATTACTACAATTAAAGAACAAGAAATTCAATTAAGAGTTGCCGATGAACGTTATCATTTTGCAGTTCAAGCATCAGACAGAGGTGTTTGGGATTGGGATATGGTAACAAATAAAGTTTACTATTCTTCGGAATCTATGAAAATTTTGGGGTTAACTGAATCTGATTTGGTTGCTTCACCAGAAGAATGGGATGATCGAGTTCATCCAGATGATCGTGAGGAATATTATGGGAATATTAATTTGCATTTTGAAAACAAAATTCCTTTTTACGAAACTTGTCATCGTGTATTGTGCAATGGTGAATACAAGTGGATATTAGACAGAGGAAAAGTAATTGAACGTGATGAAAATGGAAAACCTTTGCGAATTGCAGGAACTCATACAGATATTTCGGCACAGAAAGAGAAAGAGCAAGAATTGTTAAAAATGCTTGAAATTGTAAATTCGCAAAACAATAAGTTACTAAATTTTGCACATATTGTTTCTCATAATTTGCGTACTCATGCTGGAAATATTAAATCGCTTTTAGAGTTATACCATAATAGTAGTTTTACGCACGAAGAAACTATTACGAATATTGATATTGTGTCTAAAGAACTTAATGAAACGATAGAAAATTTAAATGATTTAGTAAAAGTACATACACAAACTAATAAAGAATTTGTTTCATTACAATTGTCAGATTATATTACTAGAATGCTTTATATTTTGAATGAAGATATTACCAATAAGAATATCATAATTGAAAATAATGTAAATGAAAAAATTCAAGTAAATTGTATTCCGGCATATTTGGAAAGTATTTTACTGAATTTAGTTACTAATGCAATTAAATATTCCAATGATAAAAAAGATATTTTAATTTCTTTCAATGTAACTGATACAACAGATTTTTTAATATTGAATGTATCTGATAATGGTGTAGGAATTGATATGGAACGCTATGGTAGTTCAATTTTTGGATTGTATAAAACTTTTCATGGACATGAAGATTCTCGAGGAGTTGGTTTGTATATCACCAAAAACCAAATTGAAACTATGGGAGGGAAGATTGAAGTGGAAAGCAAACCAAATGTTGGAAGTACTTTTAAAGTATATTTTAAGAAATAGAAAGAGGCTTGTAATTTACAAGCCTCTTTTTATATATGATATTTAGATTTTATTTCGCAATATTTACAGCTCTTGTTTCTCGAATAACTGTAATTTTTACTTGACCAGGATATGTCATTTCAGTTTGAATTTTTTGAGAAATGTCAAATGATAAGTTTGAAGCAGCTTCATCAGAAACTTTTTCACTTTCTACAATAACACGTAATTCTCTACCAGCCTGAATTGCATAGGCGTTTTTAACTCCACCAAATCCAAAAGCAATATCTTCTAAATCTTTTAAACGTTGGATATAAGAATCTAATACTTGTCTTCTTGCTCCAGGGCGTGCTCCAGAAATAGCATCACAAACTTGGATAATTGGAGAAATCAATGATTTCATTTCAATTTCGTCGTGGTGAGCTCCAATTGCATTACAAACTTCTTCTTTTTCACCATATTTCTCTGCCCATTGCATACCTAAGATTGCGTGAGGTAATTCACTTTCTGTATCTGGTACCTTTCCAATATCGTGCAATAAACCAGCTCTTTTAGCTAATTTAACGTTTAATCCTAATTCTGCCGCCATAATACCACATAACTTGGCAACTTCTCTTGAGTGTTGTAATAAGTTTTGTCCGTAAGATGAACGGTATTTCATTCTACCTACTACTTTGATTAATTCAGGGTGTAATCCGTGGATTCCTAAATCAATTACTGTACGTTTTCCAGTTTCGATGATTTCTTCGTCGATCTGTTTTGCAGTTTTTGCAACAACTTCTTCGATACGAGCTGGGTGAATACGTCCGTCAGTTACTAATTTATGTAATGCTAAACGAGCGATTTCTCTTCTTACAGGGTCAAAACAAGATAAGATAATTGCTTCTGGTGTGTCATCAACAATGATTTCAACTCCAGTTGCTGCTTCTAAAGCTCTAATGTTACGACCTTCACGACCAATGATTCTACCTTTTACATCATCAGATTCAATGTTAAATACCGATACACAGTTTTCTACTGCTTCTTCAGTACCTACACGTTGAATAGTGCTAATGATTATTTTCTTAGCTTCTTGATGTGCTGTCATTTTTGCTTCTTCAACTGTATCTTGAATGAATGACATAGCATTTGTTTTGGCTTCTGCTTTTAAGCTTTCTACCAATTGTTCTTTAGCTTCCTCAGCTGATAAACCAGAAATTACTTCTAATTGTTCTACCTGACTTTTGTGAAGTTTGTCTATTTCTTGTTGTTTTTTGTCTAAAAGTTCAATTTTAGTCGAATATTCAGCAATTTTGGCTTCCGCTTCGTCATTTACTTTTTTCGCTTTAGCTAATTCATTAGAAATTTGAGATTCTTTGTCTCTTGTTCTTTTTTCAGCTTCTGCTGTTTTTTTATCTCTAGCTAAAATGACTTGTTCGTGTTCTGCTTTTAGTTCTAAAAACTTTTCTTTTGCTTGTAAAATTTTCTCTTTTTTAGTGGCTTCAGCTTCAGCTTTTGCGTCTTTTAAGATTGAACCTGCTTCTTTTTTTGCGTTTTTAATAAGATTTGAAACATTGCTTTTTTCTAAAAATTTAGCGATTCCAAATCCACCTGCAAGTCCGACAACGATTCCTATTATTATACTTAGTATATCCATGATGTGTGTAAAAAAATTATATAAAAAAAGCCTACATTAGGTGTTTGTATAAACTCTGTTATACAAGATTTGAGTTAACTTGCAGTTCAAACTTCCCACTAAAGGGCCTGTTATAGTTGCAAAGATTCACTCGTTTATTTTGTTAGTGTTGAGTTTATCAAATATATACTAATGTAGGCAGTATTGTATTTATGTTGTAAGAACGTATTTATTTTGCGAGTAACTCACTCAATTTTTTGTCCAAATTTTGCAATCTGGTTATAGCTGTTTCATTATCCTGCGAACCCGAGATTTGTTTTTGCTCTACTTGTGCTGCAAATTGCAAAGCACACATGGCTAAAACATCTTGCTTATCTCTTACGGCGTAGCTTTGTTCAAACTGTTTAATCATAGCATCAATTTTTTTAGAAGCACTTCTTAGTCCTTCTTCTTGCGCTGTATCTACTGTTAGTGGATACACTCGGTCTGCAATTGATATTTTTATTTTCAGTTTTTCACTCATAATGCTTTCTAATCAGAAAGTTGCGCTATGCAATAATCAATTTCGCGAATTAATGAATTTATTTTGAGTTTTGTTTCTCGTTTATTTTCTTCACTGCCTAGTAATGAATTAACCATTTTTAGAGTATCTATTTGATTTTTTAACGAAACAATTTCATCAGATTGCTCTTGTTGATTTTTTTTAGAAAGCAACAATTCGTCTTGCAACTCTTGGTTTTTCTTTTCTAACAGAACCAATTTTTGGTTAAGCTTAAAAAATTTAACTTCGAGAGAATCAATTAATTCAGATAATCCGTTCATTAACGATACAATTCATTTCAATATTTCACAAAGTTAACATTAGTAATCAAAAATAGCAATAGTTTTTACTAAATTTTGTGATTAAATTTTTATTATTTGTAAGTATTTGGTTGTTAAGCATTTATTTGAGGTATGATTTTTGTTCACTTTAACTCAATATTTTTTATTATTTTAGCAATAAACAAAAGCACTATGAAATTATTATTAGCCATTTTACTCGCCCCTTTATTTCTTTTTAGTCAAGATTATCCACAAGAAACCTTTCAATCTCCATTAGGAATTCCGTTAGATTTATCGGGTTCTTTTGGCGAATTGCGCAGTAATCATTTTCATTCGGGATTAGATTTTAAAACTTCAGGAAAAGAAGGTTTGCCAGTTTATGCTGCAGCAGATGGTTATATTTCACGTATTAAAATTTCAACTTTTGGCTACGGAAAAGCAATTTATATTACGCATCCAAATGGTTATACTTCGGTTTATGGTCATTTGCAAAAAGCCAATGGTGCAATTCAGGATTACATAAGAAAAAGACATTATCAAGAGAGATCTTATGAAATTGAAATGTATTTGTATCCAACAGAATTGCCTGTAAAAAAAGGAGATATCATTGCTTATTCTGGAAATACTGGCGGTAGCGGAGGTCCACATTTACATTTTGAATTCAGAGATACAAAATCTGAACAAATAATAAATCCGATGCATTTTGGTTTTAAAAAAATAATTAAAGATGAAAGAAAACCTGTAATTCAAGGTGTCGTAGCATATCCTATTGATTCTACAATTGTAAATAATTCGCAAAAACCAATCAATATTTCGTTTTCTAAACAAGCTGATGGAAGTTATTTAAGCGTAAAAGTAAAAACCAACGGAAAAGTCGCTTTTGGAATTAATGCCTACGATTTTTGTACAAATGGTTACAATAAAAACGGATTATACAAAGTAAAAGCTTATTTAAATGGTGTTTTGCAGTACCAATATGGTTTTGATTCTTTTGCTTTTGATGAATCGCGTTACATCAATAATTTTATTGATTATGAACGTTTTCACGAAATGGGTCAACGTGTTCAAAAATTATTTCAATTGAACGAATATCCTCTTTCGGTGGTTTCAGGAAATAAAAAAGATGGAATTATAAAAGTACAACCCAATACAAATTACAATTATAAAGTTGAATTATATGATTTTCACGGAAACAAAGTCGATTTGGTTATTCCAATTGAATTTGCTTTACAAGAAACCAAAATTGCAAAAACAGTTCAAAAAACGCCATACTACATAAAAGCCAAAACAGAATCTATTTTCGAAAAAAATAATGTTTCCGTTTATGTGCCCGAAAATGCTTTTTACAATAATTTTTATATGAATTTTGATGTAAGTAATGATATTGTAACGCTACACGATGATAGTGTTCCAGTACATAAAAACATCACACTTACATTTAACGATGTTGTAGGTTTAACCGAAGAGCAATTAAGTAAGACATATATTGCAACGCTTGATGGATATAAATTAGATTACAACAAAACCTATCGAAAAGGCAATAGTTTTTCAGTAAAAACAAAATCATTAGGGAAATATAAATTAGCACAAGACACTACACCACCAAGAATTTATAATGTAAATTTTGTTGAAGGAAAGAAACTTACAGACCAAAAAACGATTAGTGTTTCTGTAACCGATTTACATTCCGATATTGATACCTATAATGGTTATTTGAACGGAAAATGGATTTTAATGGAGTATGATTACAAAACAAAAAAGCTCACACACAATTTAGATGATAAAATTTACGTTGAAGGTAGAAACGATTTAAAGATTGTTGTTACCGATAATTTACAAAATTCAACTACCTTTGAATCTTACTTTTTGAAATAATTAAAACGCATTCATTTGAAAAATATAGTTCTATTTTTAGTTTTTAGTTTAGTATCTGTAGTTGCTGTTGCCCAAAAAGCCCGTGTTAAAGGTGTTATTTTGGACGAAAATAATAATCCTGTTGAAAATGTAAGTATTTCAGCGGAAGATTTGGGAACTGTTACAAATTCCAACGGATTTTATCAGTTAGAAATTCCAGCCAATAAAAAAGTAACGCTTGTTTTTTCACATGTATCATTTAAGAATTATAAACTTGTTTTAGAATTAAAACCAAATGAAGATTATGAATTAAATCCTGTTTTAAATTCAAAAGTTGAAGAAATTGGAGAAGTGGTTTTGGTTGGGAACAATAAAAAACGCATCGAAGGTGTTACCACAATTGACCCTGTAGTCATTAGAAAAATTCCTGGTGCAAATGCGGGAATCGAAAATATTATCAAAACGCTTCCGGGTGTTTATTCCAATAACGAATTGAGTACTTCTTATGCGGTTCGTGGTGGAAATTACGATGAAAACTTAGTTTATGTAAACGAAATCGAAGTTTATCGTCCGTTTTTAATTCGTTCTGGTCAACAAGAAGGTTTGAGTTTTACGAATACTGATATGGTTCAAAATGTGGATTTTTCAGCTGGAGGATTTCAGTCGAAATATGGTGATAAATTGTCTTCAGTATTAGATATCACGTATCGAAATCCAAAACAATTTGCAGCAAGTTTAGAAGCTAGTTTGTTAGGCGGAAGTTTAACGGCAGAAGGAATTTCAAAAAATCAAAAATGGACTAATATCACAGGTGTTCGATATAGAGATAATAGTCTTTTAGTAAACAGTCAGGAAACTGAAACTAATTTTAGACCCACATTTTTTGATGTTCAAACCTTGTTGAATTTCAATGCTTCTACCAAATGGAATTTTAGTTTTTTAGGTAATATTTCGCAGAACAGATATAATTATGAACCTTTAACACGTCAAACTAACTTTGGAACTATCGATGAACCAATTGCACTTTTGGTGTTTTATGAAGGACAAGAAAAAGATAAATATCTAACGTTTTTTGGTGCCGGAAAAGCCGTTTATCAATACAACGAAAAAAATAAATTGAAGTTTATCCTTTCAGGATATCACACACAAGAGCAAGAATATTATGATATTTTGGCTCAATATCGTTTAGGCGAAGTAGATGCTAATATTGGTTCAGAAACTTTCGGAGATGTGGTTTTTACTCGCGGAATTGGTTCTCAGTTAAATCACGCTCGTAACGATTTAGATGCTTTAATTGTAAATGCCGAAGTAAAAGGTTTTCACGAATTAAACGAAAAATCACAATTTGAATGGGGTGCAAAATTCACTAAAGAAGATATTCGTGATAGAATTGTAGAATGGGAAGTAATTGACTCAGCTGGGTTTTCATTGCCAAATCCTATTTTAGATTATCAAAATGATCAGCCTTACAATCCGTATGTTGGACCATTAGCACCTTATCAGAATGTAAGAGCAACTAATTATACTAAAATCAATCGATTGTCAGGTTATGCACAATGGAATTACAGAGGAAATATTGGCGATCATGACTATTGGGTAAATGCTGGAATTCGTGCACATCAATGGCAAGTAGATGCCGATGGAAGACCAAAAGGCGATAGTCAAATTACGTTTTCACCAAGAGCTCAGTTTGCATTTAAACCTAATTGGGATAAAGATATGTTGTTCCGATTGTCTGGTGGATTATATCATCAACCACCATTTTATAGAGAATTACGAGATTATGATGGTGTAGTACAAACCAATGTAAAAGCACAGCAATCGCTTCATATTGTGTTGAGCAATGATTATAGTTTTAAAATGTGGAAACGACCATTCAAATTGGTTTCTGAAGCCTATTACAAAAATATAACAGATGTAAACACATATACAATCGATAATGTTCGTATTCGTTACAGAGCTAACAACGATGCCGAAGCTTATGCTTATGGTTTTGATGCTCGTTTAAACGGAGAATTTGTACCCGGAACAGAATCGTGGTTTACTTTTGGCTATCTAAAAACAGAAGAAAATCAAGATGGGAAAGGTTTTATTGCTCGTCCAACAGACCAACGATTAAAATTTGGAGTTTTGTTTCAAGATTATATGCCAAATATTCCAAACTTGAGATTATATCTAAATTTAGTTTACAACACAGGATTGCCAGGAGGTTCGCCCGCTTATGCTGATCCATACGCCTATCAATTACGTTTGAACGATTACCGTAGAGCTGATGTTGGATTTTCGTATGTATTTAAAGATGAAAAAATTAAATCATCTAAAACGTGGTTAAAACCGTTTAATGAATTTTCATTGGGATTAGAAATTTTCAATTTATTCAACAATCAAAATGCCATTACGAACACTTGGGTTCGAGATGTGTATACCAAATCGCAATACGGAATTCCAAATTACATGACCACTCGAGTTTTTAATATTAAATTGGTTGCAAGGCTGTAATCAATGTTTTTTAGTATATTTGACTATAAATACTTTTCCATGAAACGCATTATCACATCAATAGTTTTGCTAACCGCACTTATCAGTTGCAAGCAAGAGAAGGAAACACCAAAAGTAATTTACGAAGATGGTAAATCTAAAGTGGGAACTACTGCTAAAGATACCGCGTCTTTTAAAGTTGCCGATTTGCCTATTTTGATGGAAGGTACGAAATATTTGATTCATCCTGTTGGCGATATTCGTGTGTATGATACCGATAGTAGAGCATACGGAAGTAGTAAAACAAACCAAGTGAGCTATGCAATTTCAAATTATAATCGATTTGAAATTACAGGATATTTTGATAATTTAAATTTCCAACATATTGATTCTACGAATGTAAAACCTTTAACCGATAAAAAAATTCAAATTCAAACTGCTACTTTTTTAGACGGAATTGCTTCAAAAACCAAGAAGCAAATTATTGCTTACACATTGGTTGATGCGGATACCAATAAAGACGGGAAAATCAATCAAAACGACATCAAATCATTGTATTTGAGTACAGCAAGTGGCGAAAATTTCACGAAACTCTCAGAAGAATTTCAAGAATTAATCGATTGGAATATCATCGAAGCACAAAACCGTTTATACTTTAGATGTATCGAAGACATCAACAAAAACGGCGCATTTGACAAAAATGATAAAGTACATTATCACTATGTAAACTTGTTAGCAAACGAGTGGAAAGTGGAAATGTATACTCCGAATTAGTATATGTCATCCCTACGGGATTTTAGTTGCTATTGATATCTTTTTACCAATATTTCATACCTAACTGCATTTATTCAAATTGCAGTAATATTTATTTTAGTATAAATTTGTTAGTTCCGTAGGAACGATATTTTGGTAACAATAAGTGATAACCGATAATCCCGTAGGGACGACATCAAAACATAAACAATAAAATCAGTTTTCATTTGCACTGCATAGCATCCGTTTCATACGCGTTCCAATTCTAAATCAAAATATCACTTTCTAAATCTGATTTTTCAATTTCGAAATCAAATCCTAGTTTAGAAACTAATTCAATTACCAAATTTTTATACCAGTTTTCACTTTTTGGGTGAATGTAGATTTTTTCAATCAGTTGGTTTAGGTTTACATCAACTTTTAATCCGTTGTCGATTTTTAAATTGGTGTTGGAAACGTCAGAAATAATGCGAATTTCTCTTTCGTATTGAAAACTTTTACGTTTAAACAAGAACGGGAAAAACGTATCATCAAACGGAATAAACTCTTTTTTGTAATCGATATAATTTACGGCTCCAATGTATTGCTCCGTTTTTTTCTCAGGAAGTAAGGCTTCTTTTAGTCTGCCAATAGTAGTTTGAATAGCCAAACCTTCGGTGTTTTGAGTAAAAATCTGCCACATCGCAAACGATTCATATTCGTTAATGTGCCAACTGCTAACCACTACTTTTTCACGATGCGATTTATAATTGTCTAAAAACTTCGGATTGTTAGCAGCAATTTTCTTGATTTCTTCAAAAGTGGGTTCTGAAAAGGTACCTTCATATTGATCTTCAAACTTATCCGAACGCGACATAAACAACTGACGCGACAACAACATGTCTAAAAACTTAGACAAGTCCAAATATTTCCAAACAATGGTATCATTGTCATCGGGTAACGTAATATTTGAGCTGTTTATGTACATTATTATTCAAGTTCAAAATTCAAGTTCAAAATTCAAGTTCAAGTTCAAAATTCAATAAAGAAAGAGATTCCTGTCGTAATGGCAAGTTTTTGTAAGACTTAAATGAACTTAATTCATAAAGATATTCAACTTTAAAAACTTATGTGACTTATATGTTTAAAATTTAAAAATCTGTTAAAATCTGCAATTAGTTTTATTCACATTTCTAAACTCCTAACTTCCATCTCCCAACTTCTAACTTTTACTCGAAACTCTGCATCATCACTAACTTCGAATACGTTCCGTTTAAAGCTAATAATTCGTCATGTGTTCCTTGTTCCACGATTTCACCTTTGTGCATTACTACAATTTTATCTGCTTTTTGAATGGTTGAAAGTCGGTGTGCAATAACTATCGAAGTTCTATTTTGCATCATATTTTCTAGTGCCACTTGAACGAATTTTTCGCTTTCAGTATCTAAAGCTGAAGTTGCTTCATCTAGAATCATAATCGGTGGATTTTTCAAAACGGCTCTCGCAATCGATAAGCGTTGTTTTTGTCCGCCCGAAAGTTTTCCACCAGCATCACCAATATTGGTTTCAATTCCGTTAGGTAAAGCAGAAACGAATTCGTAGGCATTTGCTACTTTTAAAGCCGCAATAATTTCCTCATCTGTCGCATCTTGTTTTCCTAAACGAATATTGTTTTTAATCGAATCGTTAAATAAAATCGAATCTTGTGTAACCAATCCCATTAAATCTCGAAGCGAATGTAAAGTCATATCTTTAATATCGATACCATCTATTTTTACGGTTCCTTCTTGCACATCATAAAAACGTGTCAATAAATTCGCAATCGTACTTTTTCCAGAACCTGATTGCCCAACCAATGCCACCGTTTTTCCTTTCGGAATTTCTAAGGAGAAGTTTTTCAATACATTTTCATCAGCATATCTAAAGTTGATGTTTTCAATGCTGATTTTTTCGTTGAAAGATTTTTTTACAATTGCATTTTCTTTATCAGTAATGGTATTTTCAACTTCTAAAATTTCGAATACACGTTCTGCAGCGGCTAAACCGTTTTTTACAGAATAAGAAGCTTTTGAAATTGCTTTAGCTGGAGTTAAAATGTTATAAGCTAAGCCTATATAGGTAATAAAATTAGATCCTTTTAAAGATCCTTCAACTAAAACTAGGTTTCCTCCATAAACTAATAATACGCCAATAACTAAAATTCCCATAAATTCACTCATCGGAGAGGCTAAATTATTTTTCTTTCCAATTAAGATTGTTAATTGGTATAAACGATTGATGGAATCGTTGAAAGTTTTAGCAAAATAGTTTTCGGCATTGTAGCTTTTGACTACTTTTAAACCACCTAAACTTTCTTCTACTATCGAAATTAAATAGCCGTTTTCTTGTTGGGCTCTACTTGATTTTGATTTTAAGCTTTTACCAATTTTTGAAATAACGAATCCAGAAATGGGAATAAAAACAAATACGAAAACTGTTAATTTCCAACTAATTGAAATCATAGCAATTAACGAAAACAAAATAGTCAGAGGTTCTTTAACGATAAGTTCTAAAACCATAAAAAATGAATTTTGAACTTCGTTTACATCACCAAGCATTCGCGCCATTACATCACCTTTTCTTTTTTCAGAATAATAGGAAACAGGTAATGAAACAATTTTATGAAACATTTTTTCACGTAAATCACGTAGAACTCCTGTTTTAACTTTAGTTAAGTGTTGTAATGCTAAATAATTAGATAGGTTTTTAAGTAAAAAGGTTATTAATACTAAAGCTACCGTAAGCATTAGTCCATATTGTATACCATATTCAATAGAATATTGATTTACATAATAGGCAATATATTCTTGCCAATTGCTTATTGCATTAATTATTCCATCGTATTTTGGCAGTTCAACTTTATCTGTTTTTTTTTCGTCAAATAAAACAGAAAGAACTGGCATGATAAAGACCATTCCTAACGTCCCAAATAAAGCATACAAAATATTGAACGAAATATTACCAACAACGTCATACTTGTACTTTTTAGCAAAAGGAATAAGTTTTTTTAAATTTTCGTCCATTTAGTTTAATTTCATTGCCGAAATAATGCCAGCAATTTTGTTATCTAATTCTTTTTCTACTGATTCAGCGTTTTCAATGCTATCTAAAACTCCATTTACGCTGAAATAGAATTTAATTTTAGGTTCTGTTCCACTTGGTCTAGCGCAGATTTTACTTCCATCTTCTAAATAGTAAATTAATACGTTTGATTTGGGAATATGAATTTCAAATTCTTCGTTATTCATGAAATCCTTTCCTTTAGAAGCTTGATAGTCTTCGATACAAATGACACGCTGTCCGTTGATTTCTTTTAGCGGATTTTCGCGTAAATCAATCATCATTTGTTTGATTTCGTTTGCGCCTTCAATTCCTTTTTTGGTAATCGAAATTAAAGATTCTTTATAAAATCCAAAATCAATGTATAAATTCAATAGTTCTTGATATAATGAACTTCCTGAAGCTTTTGCTTGTGCTGCAATTTCACTTACTAACAAGATAGCTGCAACTGCGTCTTTATCGCGAACGGCATCACCAACCATAAAACCGAAACTTTCTTCGCCACCACCCACAAATTTCTGATTTGGAAAATCTTTAATGAATTTTGCAATCCATTTGAAACCTGTTAATCCTACTTTGCATTCTACATCATAAGCTGCTGCTAATTCCAACATCATTGGAGTAGAAACAATGGTCGAACCAATGAATTCGTTTCCTTGGAATTTATCAGCGCGTTTCCATTGTTCTAATAAGAAAGCCGTCATGATTACCATAGTTTGGTTTCCATTCAATAATTTGATTTTCCCATCTAAATCACGAACAGCAACACCTAAACGATCAGAATCTGGATCAGTTCCCACAACCATATCAGCACCTATTTTCTCAGCTAAAGCAATTGCCATTGACAACGCTTCAGGTTCTTCTGGATTTGGAGAAACTACGGTTGGGAAATCGCCATTAGGTTCAGCTTGTTCTGGAACAATATTTACATCAGTATAACCTGCCTGTGCTAAAACATTTGGAATGGCTTTTATCGAAGTTCCGTGCAACGAAGTATAAACGATTTTTAAATTCGCTTTCGCTTCTGTTGGCGTGTTAAAACTTGCATTTTCGATAGTTGATTTAGCAAAAGCTTCGTCAACTTCTGTATCTATATATTCAATTAAATCGTTGTTGGCCTCGAACTTAATTTCGTTGTATTTTAAATCTTCGATTACCTTAATAATTTCGGCATCTTGAGGTGGAACCAATTGTCCGCCATCTTGCCAATATACTTTGTATCCGTTGTATTCTGGTGGATTATGAGAAGCAGTCAACACAATTCCTGTATGACAATTCAAATAACGAACAGCAAATGATAATTCAGGAGTTGGGCGCATATCCGAAAACAAATACACTTTAATTCCGTTAGCCGAAAACACATCAGCTACTACTTTAGCTAAAGTATTACTGTTATGACGACAATCATAAGCAATAGCTACTTTTAATTGCTCATTTGGAAACGATTTGTGTAAATAATCCGACAGACCTTGCGTGTTTTTACCTAATGTATATTTGTTGATACGATTGGTTCCAACGCCCATAACACCGCGCATTCCGCCTGTCCCAAACTCTAAATTTTTATAGAAACTTTCTTCTAACTCTTTTGGAGCCGAAGTCATCATTTCTTCGATAGCTGCTTGAGTTGCTTCGTCAAATGTTGGGGTTAACCACTCGTTTACTTTATTTAAAATACTTTGTTCGATATGCATAATGTGTATGTTTTGAGAGAACTATTGTTTTCTCATATATTATAATACTTCTGAAATCTTATAACGTTCTTCGTTGTTTTTGGTTCTTAGGATAATTTCGCCTAAAAATCCGGCTAAGAATAATTGTGTTCCAATCAGCATTGCGGTTAACGACAAATAAAATTGTGGTCTTTCGGTTATTAATCTTCCTGATGTGTTGATGAATAATTTGTCGATTCCTAAATAGAATGCGAATAAAAATCCAATCACAAACATAATTGAACCTAATAATCCGAAAAGGTGCATTGGTCGTTTTCCGAAAGTTGATAAAAACCAAATCGTAATTAAATCCAAGAAACCATTGATAAAACGGCTCATTCCAAATTTAGAACTTCCGTATTTTCTAGCTTGATGAATCACGACTTTTTCACCTATTTTTCCAAATCCTGCATTTTTAGCCAAAACTGGAATGTATCGGTGCATTTCACCCGAAACTTCTATGTTTTTAATAACAATATTCTTATAGGCTTTTAATCCGCAATTGAAATCATTCAAATGAACACCAGATGTTTTTCGAGCTGCCCAATTAAATAATTTAGATGGAATATTTTTCGCTACAACCGAATCGTAGCGTTTTTTCTTCCATCCTGAAATCAAATCATAATTATCTTCAGTTATTAAACGGAATAATTCTGGAATTTCATCTGGACTATCTTGTAAATCGGCATCCATGGTAATCACTACATCGCCTTGTGCTTTGGCAAAACCAGCGTGTAATGCTTGCGATTTTCCGTAATTTCTAAGAAAACGGATTCCTTTTACATTCGGATTTTCATGAGAAAGCTGTGAAATAACATTCCAAGAAGCGTCAGTACTACCATCATCAATAAACAGGATTTCGTATGAAAAGTTATGCGCTTGCATCACTTTCACAATCCAATTGTGTAATTCGGGTAACGATTCTTGTTCGTTTAATAATGGGATAACTATAGATAAATTCATTTATTTAGAATACAGGTTTGTTTTTTTTGAAGATGGCAGCTAAAATTAATCCAAAAACTATTGAACCTAATAACGATTTTAATATACCATATAGAAGACCTGTAATAGAAAATTGGGGTGTTTCTTTCATGCCTTCAACAACTTTTTTAATTTCTCCCGCTGGAACATTCCATTTTTGAAGATTTTCAACTTGAAAAGTTATAAGTTCTTCATGAATTAAATCCCTTGTTTCTGTGTCAATAAAATTAAATAAAAGTATTGAAAATGCAGTAGAAATTAATATTCCAATTAAAGCCGAAATAAAATATCCAGTAAATCCTTCTTTAAATGTCATAAATCCACCTAAATTTTTTCTTAATTCGGATAACTGAAAAATTCCAATAACAAGGAAAGCTAATAAAACTGCAATGCCCAACCAAATATTGATGAAAAGCTTGTAATCAACAATATACAAAGCCATAAAATAAAAAATGCTAAATAATCCACTGATTACTCCAAATTTAATTCCGTTCTTTTTAATAATTTCGTTCATAGTTTGTTTTGGTTTAATTAATTTACAAATATAAGAATTCTAATCGTTCTATATGAGTGATAAAAAATAAAAAAAAGTTACATAAAGATTGTTAG
>Ga0209373_10000823_pt1 | contig 42883 bp, 37 predicted proteins | sample Higcelweek5metaG_FD_187173 | JGI IMG/M metagenome (GOLD analysis project Ga0209373, IMG submission 187173) | Freshwater pond sediment microbial communities from the University of Edinburgh, under environmental carbon perturbations - High... | ecosystem: Environmental > Aquatic > Freshwater >... | reverse complement strand
TTATCTTTGAGTATAACAAGGTAGGGTCTTTTGCCTGCGAACCAGAACAATGTCAGGAACTCTATGCTTCGAGTAATATTGATTATTTAGTAATATATTCTTACCAAGACTATTGGCCATCGTGTGATAATGTGTTGAAAAAGGGTGAAATCTATCTGATAGATTTAAAGAAATTGAAATATGAGAAAGGACAATGTATTGCAAAAGAAGGAAATTACGTCGGTATCTAATATCTCTTGATTGCTTGGAATATTTTGATATTGTACAATAGCTAGTATTACATGAAGAACTTCATATTAAAGAATAAGCTCAGATTGATATCTGTGGTCGTTGTACTAGTGTTATTGGCTATCACCGTTGCAGTCGGAATACGAGTACCATCTCTAAGATTTTTTAACCTTGTCCCGATAGCTTTATTATTGGGGATAGGGTTTACGTCTTTGGTACAAGGAGTATTGCCTATAAAGAATATAGCTACCTTTATAATAATATCTTTGTTTCTAGGATTATTCTTAAATACATTAATCATATTTCTCTTTGGAATTTTAGGAACTAGTATAAATCTAGTGTTTTTCAGTTATTACATTCCAATAGCCTTTGCTGTTAATTTAGCAATATTTTTCTTTTCAACGAAAGAAAATCAAATTCGTGAATATGTAAAAAATATTAAGCTGGAGATAATAGATATTATATGGATTGTTATCCTTTCAATTCTATTGGTTATTCTTGTAAGCACATGTCTGGAAGCATTTTTCCCCTCATGGGATAGTTTTACATTCTGGGCTCTAGATTCAAAATATATATTTGAAAACGCTCATCTTAGAGATGGAAGTTATGCATTGTTATCAAACAATTATCTATCATTTTTCCCACTCCAGATCAATTATGTTTACCAACTGTATGGTGCAATTGTAGAACAGACAGCAGGTCTTTTATCTGTTATATATGCATACGTTGGAGTTGCTTTGGTATCGAGTTATTTAATTGATATTAAAGGCAGTTTAATCAAAAAATCCTTGATCTACTTTGGTCTAGTCGTTGCATTATATTCATTCTTTACTACACACTTTGTTCTCTTAATGAGTTATGCAGATGTATTCTTATCCATCATTGTCTTGCTCTATGCCTTGGTATTGTTTAACAAAGATTACAAGATAGAAGATTATTGGAAGAGATTCTTGTTAATCGTTTTGTTATCAATTACCTTGTATCTTACAAAGACTCACTATCTTGCTTTAGCAATTTTCTTGTTGGGCTTCTATGTAGTGTTTGACTTCAAGGTAATCATAAAAAACATTAAGAAGATAATTAGTAATCCATTTATGATTATCTCAATCCTAGCTCTATTAGGTTATCTATTCTTTGTTAGAAAGTATGCTCAGGGTATAGTTAACGAAAGTGGCTTTACCGAAAGCATTGTTAGTAAGATTGCTTTTACTTCTGGTTTGTTAACCAATTTCTCAAATGTAATTAGATACCTCTTCACACAGATTCCTTTGTTTGTATGCTCTTTGTTTATTCTTTTGTTGGGAACTTTCTTTGTTAAGAAAGAATTTGAAGGTAATGATATGTGGAAGATAGCTTTCTTGATTCTATTAATGGCATTTCCAACAAGTTTGTATGTATTTAAGATTCTGCCTCTATCAGATTCTAGCTTATTGAGATACTTGGGTTTAACATTCTTTGCAATTCCACTTCTCTTCACGCGAATTTTGCCAGATATTGAAATCAAGCGTAATTGGCAAAAAATTCTCGCAACATTTGCGATAGTTTGTGTCCCAGTATTATTAGTAGGACAGATATATATGAAAACTGGTTTTGATTTGAAATTTACTCCGACCTCTGGAAGTTACAAAGATTTCTCGGCTATAGATAAATCCGGGGTTAATAAATATTTCTTTGTACAAAGTGGTTACTACAAAATTGCAGAAGAAGTTTTGAAAATAATTCCTAAAAATTCTACCCTTATGGTTTTGGATTATGTTAAAGACCAAGGGCAGGTTGCGAATACTTTTGAGCCTGGATTAGCGGTAAGATATTATCTTTCTGAGAACAATCTCGGAGGTCCATATTCTTGTGTATCTGCCTACTGCTATACCTACTTTCTTACTATGAATCCTGATTATTTAGTTCTCTATTCATATGAGGGTTATTGGCCAGAGTGTAATAGTATGCTGGAGACAAAGGGTTCATACCTTATAAAACTGGATAAAAGCGGTGAATTCTTGAAAAGTAATTCGTGTATTGCAAACCTTAGTAATACTACTAAACTCTAATCCAATTCTCAGGAACAATCCCCTTGTTTATACCATCACCATTTCTCAACCAAGACTTTGGTGCAATTACAATCTTCTCTTTGTTTTGATTTAACCAAGCTCCCCACCATGAAAAGCTACTATTAGCTATAATATTATGCTTACATTTACTCATTAAAGACACCTCTTGGGCTCCAATCAATTCGGGAGAGGAAACATAGGTCACCTTGTATGCGGTTAGGAATGACATATTTTCTTTAACCCATTCAATATCATCAGAAAACACATATAGGTTAATTTCACCCAGTCGATCATTTAAAAATTTACAGGCGTCTTCATAGTAGGTATTACTCAATGTACCATGATGTTTGTTCGCCCCAGGATTTGTAATGTAATCTCCCCGTCTAATATGCACAGACACAGAGTTTTCATCCTTTGATATCTCATTAACCATCTTTAAGAACTCTTTTGTCTCGTGCTCTTTTTTAAGTTGAAATTCTTGGATAATCTGAGATGCATACTTTCCAAAATATTCTTGCTTTTGAAAATATCCATCAAGGTAAATATGTTTTCCAATATGCAAGGGGTATTTAATGTAATTTCTCCCAACCAAAAAGGCATTCAATATATTCATAACATTTGAAATTACAGGAATAGGGTATTTTACTAGTCGCAGATCTTCTTGTGATGCAATCTCATAATGGGTATTTAATCTATCTAACAAGAATGGTCTTGGAGTTTCGTTTGCAAAGCTATCTTGGTTATCAAAATGAGTAAGATCTACTTTGTGTCCCGTATTTTTCTCTAAAGATAGTGCTAATCCAGCTGCATATTGAAACATCTGGTTACCAAGCCCACCTTTTAAATCTGTAATAATCATTTTGTAATTGTATATGATATCCAGATTAAAAAGAAGAATAATCCATTTACATCTGGTAATATATACATATGCACATCATCATAGATGGAACTACAACCCAAGATCAATTAGCATATGCAGGTATAGGGCAATATACCAAATCAGTCATATTTGCATTAGTAAAAGCATTTCCTGAAACCCAATACACCATACTCTTGTTTAATGAGAAGGTTTCAACCTTAGAACCCGTAATCGAGGTTTACAAAAATGTAACCATAGAGAGAATAGGGAAGTACAGATTAAATGATTACAAAAATGACATCGTCTACTTCACTCAAATACTCCCAGCTATTAACAGAGTAAAAACAAGAGACAGTATATATTACTGTCCATACTTTTGGAGAAACTACCCATCATATTCAATGCCAACAGTACTCTTTGTGCATGATATGAATCTCCCATTGTTCAATATGTACTCTCAACAAAGTAAGATCCACAACTTCATTAGGAGAATTCAGTATTGGCTTACATTAAACAAATCAATGAAGTGCAAATATATTGTTACCAATTCTCAAACATCATTAGATGACTTCCTCAAATACTATTCTGCCTTTCCTAAGGAAAACGCCTGCGTCTCATACCTAGGTGCCGACATGGAAGAAAAAGAAGTAGATATATCCAATGTATTACCTAAGGATTACGAAGAAAAGAAATACGTAATATATCTAGGAGGAGCACTCAACTGGACTAAGAATACAGATGGAGTCATAAAAGGATATGCAGAATTCTTGAAGCTTTTAGATCCAAAACTGAAACAACCATATTTAGTAATATCTGGAAAGGTATTTAAAGATGAAAGTAAAAAAGAAGTACAAGAATTCCAGAGACTCATATCTGAGTTAGGAATTAAAGACAATGTCATATTTACAGGCTTCTACAAAGACGAAGAAAAATATTCATTACTTAAAAATGCCTTTGCCTTTATGCATCTTGCCCTCTATGAAGGTTTTGGTATATCTCCATTAGAAGCAATACGAGCTAAAACTCCAACAGTAATCCACGAGAGTAATGTATACAAAGAGGTATTCAAAGATATGGCTATATTTGTAAATGGAAAAAATGAGAAAGAAGTAGGGAAAACTTTGTATGATATATATACCAATCCAAGTAAGTACAAAGAGAATATAGAAAAAGCGTACTTACTCTCTCAAAAATACTCATGGGAGGAAACGGCAAAGAAAACACATAATGTATTTGAAATATTGAATAAAGAAAATGATTAACATATTAATTTATATACTACTTGGAATCATTGCTTTGGCAGGCCTTGTACTAACCGTAATAAATCTCCCTGGCATCTGGCTCATATTCGGTGCCACCCTTGTAGCGGGAATAATGGATAAATTTCAGAATCTTACACCACTGATCTTACTAATACTCTTCTTCCTTTGCTTAGCTTCAACATTTGCAGACAACATAGCTGCGGCATTGGGAGCAAAGAAATTTGGTGGAACCGGATGGGGAATAGCAGGAGCAGTAATTGGAGGAATAGTTGGAATGTTTGTAGGTGGCGTTTGGGGAATATTCTTAGGTCCACTTGTGGGAGCGGTACTTTTTGAAATGATATTTGCCAAGAAAGATATGACTACGAGTCTAAAAGCAGGTTGGGGAACATTCATAGGAATACTCATAAGTATGATATTAAAACTAGGACTAAGTGTTGGCATAATCATATTTACCATAACCAGAATAGTTTAATTTCCCCTCCTGGCATTCTTCATGCTTTAGGAATAGAATATATCCCATGCCGAAAAATATCATAGAATTAAAAAATATAGGGAAGATATATAAATCAGAAGGAGGAGATACTCATGCATTAAAGAGTATAGATTTAAACATTAAAGAAGGAGAATTCCTTGCCATAATGGGACCGTCAGGTTCTGGGAAATCTACCCTCATGAATATCCTTGGCCTTTTAGATACTCCAACCAGTGGAACATATATCCTCAATGATCAGAAGGTAAGCCAGCTTAAAGAGAAACAGTTAGCAAAGATTAGAAACAAAGAAATTGGTTTTGTATTCCAACAATTCAATCTGCTTGCCAGAACCACGATTCTAGACAATGTAATGATGCCTACAATATATGGAAATATTCCTAATCCAAAACAAAAAGCAGAAGAACTAATCGAAATGGTCGGTCTTACAAAATGGATATCACACAAAAGTAATCAGCTTTCAGGCGGACAGATACAAAGAGTAGCCATTGCTAGAGCTTTAATGATGGATCCAAGCATAATACTTGCAGATGAACCAACTGGAAATTTAGATACCAAAAGATCTGAGGAGATAATGGCATTGTTTAAAAAGATTAACAAAAAAGGATCGACCATAATATTGATTACCCATGAAGAATATCTTGCACAACATGCGTCCCGAATAATACATATACAAGATGGAAACATCGTAAGGGAGGAAAGAGCAAAATGAAATTCTTAACAATACTAAAACAATCTGTAAAAGCCATAATGTCTAACAAGGTAAGAAGTTTCCTTACTGTGCTAGGTATCATCATAGGTATTGGATCTGTAATAGGGTTGATGTCATTAGGTGCAGGGGTTAAGGCAAGTATAAGTGAACAGATCAACTCTCTAGGAAGTACAAATTTAACAATTACCTCAGGAGTAACGGCATATTCAAAAGGTTCATACATGTCTAGTGATGATGCGAGTAAGGCACAACAAAACAGTTCTGCTATGCTTGGATCTGTTGAGACATTAACACAAAATGATTTAACAGAATTAACAAAGATATCAAAAGATTTGGTAGAAAATGTTGCTGGCTATGTTTCGAGCCCAGTCATATTCAAAGTAAACGACGAAGAACAGAGGCAGACCCTCATAGGTGTATCTAGCGAATATTTTGCATTGTATGATTTAAAACTTGCTTCTGGAAATGGACTTACGGTTTCCGATTCTAAGAATATTGTATTAGGAAGTCAGTTAGCTACAGATACATTCGGAGATATTAGTGCCATAGGGCAGAAGATATCAATAATGGAAATTGAATTTACAGTAGTAGGAGTCTTAGAAGCACAGGAAGAGAGTAATTTTAGTAATCCAAATCTACAGGCATATATATCTGATGCAGATGCATTTAAAATATTTGATAGCAAGAATTACAATGGTATTGTAGCTAAGGCTACATCAGAGAAGACCGTGGATAGCGCAAAAGCAGAAATAGAGACAGTGTTGTTGAGGAGTCATAAGATTGATGACAAAGATTTGGCTGATTTTACAGTTACATCTTCTAAAGATCTTCTCTCTACAATAGACACCGTTATGAGTATGTTAACATCCTTCTTAGCAGGTATTGCTGCAATCTCTCTCCTTGTTGGTGGAATAGGCATTATGAACATCATGTTAGTATCTGTTACAGAAAGAACTAGGGAAATTGGTTTGAGAAAAGCATTGGGGGCCAAAACTTCCGATATCCTAATTCAATTCATGACTGAAGCCGTTGTGCTTACAATAATTGGTGGAGTACTCGGAATGACATTTGGATATACCATTGGAATAGTGGCAGGCAAGTTCTTAGACTTTAGTGCGGTCATAACCATAGATTCAGTATTACTTGCAGTAGGTATCTCAAGCTTCATTGGTATTGTTTTTGGTATATATCCTGCAGCTAGAGCTGCAAGACTCAATCCAATCGATGCTTTAAGGTACGAATAGAATATCTAAACAATTCTCTAGTATCATAATTCAGATATACATTTCCTAGAAAGTCCTTTTGAACATATAGCGTTTGGTATTCAATATCCTTTGGTTGATCAATCTCCTTCATCTCTCCACTAGCTATAGATATTTCATAGTAATGTTGTTCAAGGAAATCCAAAGCAGTCATCGCGACAATGGTATCTTCTTTTAATGATATTGGTTGTATTGTAGGAAATAATTTTAATTCTTTTCCATTAATAGTAAATATCGTTGAAAATTCATCCTTTGAATTGATTAGAAAATGTTCAATTCCACATAACACAATATTTTTGTTTCCATCCAATCCTACAAATTCATTTGGTTCCCGTGTACCAATATTCTCTAATGTTTTCTCTACAATATTGTATTCAAATATCTCAGCATCTTTAACAAAAATTACATGATCCATATCTTTCCAAAGAACCTGTTGGGGATTAGTAATATTAGGTATCAACTCTCTGTGAGGTTGCCCAGAAATCAATTCAAAAACCATTCCAATTACTATGAGGAACCTGTCCATAAGCATATAGTTTTAAATTAAAATGTAGGATGTGGATTGTCTCCACTCAATCTTCCAGAATTGGATTTTGCATTCAAGGTAAGTACTTTGCTCCAATCTGTGGCAATGTAATCCACTGGGTTAACATGAGTACTCTGACTTCTTCCTAACCTTGTTTCAAAATGAAGATGATATGCCAATGGTTGGCAATTCCAACTACCAGTATTACCTGACACACCAAGTACATCTCCCTTCTTCACCTTCTTTCCCACATCAACGTATGTAGCTTGTAGATGGAAATATGATGAATGCATCCCGTTTGTATGTTTAACCAGAAGATAGTTGCCACCGGACATACATTCCCCATTGTAGCTGTCCCATCCTTTTCCAATAACTTCGCCGTCCCCAATAGCCAAGATTTCTTTCTGTGTGGCTCCAAAATCTATCCCAGTATGTGGCTTTTGAAATGCAGTATTCCCATGCCATTGGTTTACACCAATATATTCCTTAAAGGGAAATGAAAATGGTTTTGAAAGCCCAGAAGTATTAACATTCCAAACCATGGTATCTGTAGTATCTTCTTTAACAACTGTAGGAACACTTGCCTTTACCACGGGATTCAATTTTGTTGATGTGGAAGCTTTAACTTGTGTTTGTTGTATAACTGGAGCTGGGGTAGGGGTTGCAGTGGAAGTAGCAGATTCAGAAACAGCAAAGGAATATATAACGGTGGAAAGCACATGCTCACAAGGATTTTCATTCTTAGAACAATACTTAACCCACCACAAAATTTTGTTTCCAAACTCCTTAGGAATAGTATATACATAACTTGTCCCATTATTACTTGGGATCGAAATACCTACTCTTGGAAAGTAATTCTGAGTAGAATCAATCACATTGCCAATATCAATCATGTAGGTATACTCTTCAGAGATATCATTGTTCTTCCATTGAAAGTTGATAACCCGTGTATCTACAGTAGAGCTGTTTTTGGGAAATACCCCACTTACTTCCGCCCAACAAAAGTTTGGTAAAGTGAAAAAGCATATGAATGTAAATATGAGTATGGTAATATATCTCTTCATACCCCAAATATACATAACAGAAATGAAATATTTCTGAAAAATACAATACTTAATGATATAATCAGAACATGTTAAAAATACTATCAGGTCTCTTTGACTCAAACGAAAAACAGCTTAAAAAGATACAACCAGTAATCGAGAAGATTAATGGAATGGAAGAAGCAATGGGCAAACTCTCAACTGAACAGCTAAGAGCAAAGACTGATGAATTTAGAAAAACATTAGGAGTAGATCTCACCACAGCAAGAAAAGAATTCGAAACCCTCAGTACAGATGCATTAAAAACAAGATTAGCAGAAGAGAAGATTAAACTTTACGAAATCCTCCCAGAAGCATTTGCAGTAGCAAGAGAAGCATCAAAGCGAGTAGCAAATCACAGACATTTCGATGTACAGATGATGGCTGGATATGTATTGTTTGATAACAAAATAGCAGAGCTATTCACTGGAGAAGGAAAAACATTAGCAGCAAACCTACCATTGTATCTTTGTGGATTAACCGGAAGAGGTGCACATTTAGTAACAGTAAACGACTATCTCGCAAGAAGAGACGCAGAATGGAATGGCCATATCCTTAACTCATTAGGTATAACCGTTGGAGCAGTAAACTCTGGCAAACAATACAGATTCATAACCGATGAAGAAGTACTGAAATTAAAAGGAAGTGAGGGAAAGGAATTACTCAAGGAAAGAGATGAAAAAGCTAAAACCAATGGAAGGTTGAAATATGACCATATGAGCGGTGTGAATATGGTTGAATGCTCAAAACAGGAGGTATATGCCTGTGATGTGGTATATGGTACTAACAATGAATTTGGTTTCGATTACCTTCGAGACAATATGGCTAGAACCTTGGAAGAAAGAGTACAAGGTCCTAAATATTTTGTAATCGTTGACGAAGCAGACTCCATCCTTATCGATGAAGCTAGAACACCATTAATCATCTCTACCAATGCACAAACTGCAAATGATATGTACAAGAAGTTCGCAAACTTAGCAAACCAACTTCAACCAGAAAAACACTATATTGTAGACGAAAAGTCTCACTCAGTATCATTAACTGATGATGGAATTGATCAAGCTGAAAAACTTCTTGGAGTTAAGAATGTGTATGAAAATGCACAATTGGCATATCACTTAGACAACGCATTGAAAGCAAAAGAACTCTACAAACTAGATGATGAATATATGATTCGTAATGGTGAAATCCTCATTGTTGATGAATTCACAGGTAGAGCTATGGAAGGTAGAAGATACAGCGAAGGATTACATCAAGCAATTGAAGCTAAGGAAGGTGTAGAAGTTAAGAGAGAATCTAAAACAATGGCTACAATTACATTGCAGAACTTCTTTAGACTTTACAAATATCTCTCAGGAATGACAGCTACTGCGCTAACTGAAGCGGAAGAGTTTTCCTCGATCTACAAGCTCGATACCATAGTGGTACCTACCAACAGACAGGTAGTGAGGAAAGATCACGTAGACCTGGTCTACAGGAGCGAGGATGGCAAATTCAGGGCCATAGTGGAAGATATTAAAGAACACCATGCAAAAGGACAACCAGTATTGGTTGGTACTACATCTGTAGAGAAATCAGAAAGAATTGCAGATATGCTTGCTAAAGATGGTATTAAACACAATGTATTAAATGCAAAACAACACGAAAGAGAAGCCCATGTGATATCCGAAGCAGGTCAAAAAGGATCAGTCACTATCGCTACAAATATGGCAGGTAGAGGTACGGATATTGCACTAGGAGAAGGAGTAACAGATCTGGGAGGATTGTATGTAATCGGTTCTGAAAGACATGAATCAAGAAGAATTGATAACCAGTTAAGAGGACGATCAGGAAGACAGGGAGACCCTGGTGAATCTAGGTTCTTTGTATCATTTGAAGACGAGTTAATGAGACTCTTTGGAGGAGACCGAATGCAAATGCTCATGACCCAGGTAGGATTGGATGATGAAACACCAATTGAAGTAGGAATATTGGGTAGAACAATTGAAAATGCACAAAAGAAAGTAGAAGCCTACAACTATGATATTCGTAAAAACTTGGTTGAATATGATGATGTATTAAACCAACAGAGAGAAATCATATATACCATTAGAAGAAAGCTTTTGCAGGCGGATACCACAGAGAAATTTGAAATATCAGCAAAGACATTGAAGCATGATCTAGAAGTAGTAAAAGCATTGGATATTGATACATTGCAAGACAGCTTTGATGGATTCTCATTTGCTAGAGAAGAAAGTTGGAGAACACCAGAACTAGACTCACTACAGTACATATTCTCACCATTGGAGAAATGGATATTAAAGAAAGAATTGGAGTATGTAGAATATCTCTTTGCATCTGAATTACAAGATGATGATGAGATAGATAATGTGGAGGAGAGGAAGTTGTATGTACAGATTAAAAATCTATTAACAGACGAAATATTTGATGTAGTAGTTAAACAGTTAGGGTTCAAAGATCAGGTTGAGATGTTTAGACATCTAGAATCATTGAACAAGGTGGAGAAGTTAACAATCATTAAGAGAATAATTGCTGTAGCTATGATATTACATGTGTATTCCATCGGAGCAGAGCCAATGAAAGCTCTTGCTAGAATGTTAATCCTTGAAGCATATGACAAATTTTGGATGGAACATTTAGATACAATGGCAGACTTGAGAGAGGGAATATCTTTAAGAAATCTTGCACAGAGAGATCCATTAGTAGAATACAAGAATGAAGGCTTCCAGATGTTTGACGATATGCTCAAAAAGATTGATGAATCAGTATCAACAAGATTCTTTAGAGTAAGACTTGTGCAGAAACAGGAGCAAATTCCAGTCAAAACTAACGACCAAGAAGACAAAAGACCTGGCAAAACAGGTGGACAGAAAACTATAACAAAGAACAAAAAAGTTGGTCGTAATGACCCTTGTCCTTGTGGTAGTGGCAAAAAATACAAGAAATGTTGCTTCCCAAAGTATGAGTAGTTTATGCCCTCTATGGGTTTATTGACACTTTCCTCACAAAACATATACTATTGGAATATAACAAGTAGTATTCATAACTCTAATGCCAGACAAAAAGAAAATTACAAAAGACCAGTTAGTAACCACACATAAGAGTGTACATGTCGTGTTCTTTTCTTGTGCCCACTGTGGAGATGAGATAGAAGATATCAAGATGTGTCCAAGCTGTGGTGAACCAATGAAGGTTATCAATGTTGTCGAAAAGTTTGGAGAAGAGGCAGAGAAATTCCTCGAGCAAGTGAAGAAGAATATGCCTGTTAAATCTGGAGATGAGGATGAAGAGGAGGAGTATGTAAGTATAGATAAAGAACAACCAAACATCATATTGATGGGTGGTGCTGATTCAGTAATAGATGATGGTGGGATTGATCCAACTGCACCTGATGATGGCGATGGACTGGACATAATATTCCCAAGTGATGATGATGGAGAAGAATCACATCCTAAAGTTGAAGCTTTAGATGATGGAGAACTCACAAAAGCTCTCGAGCAATTAGATGAAGAAGATGATACATCTTCTGAAGATTTTGATTCATTTGGTGGTGGAGAGGTTCCTGAGTTATAATCTTTCATGAATTCTCTTGAAAACTTGTTTCCTAAGGTAGCTATTGTCGCCGACCAGATGAATGGCTTTGGTGGAGCAGATCGAGAATTGATATCCATGCTCAAACTTTTCCCTAATGCGGAAATATTTACAATCACCTTCAACAAGAAGATATATTCTCAAATAACCAATACCGTACATACTAGTTTTCTTCAAAAATGGCTCGATAGATTACCAAAATCTTTAGCACGACATCTGAAAGTATTTACACCATGGGCATATGAGAGTTTCAATTTTGAAAGTTTTGATTTAGTCATAAGTATATCTGCTGGACCTGCAAAAGGAATAATTACAGGTATAGATCAACCACACATTGCAATGACCATGACACCTCCCAGAAGTCTTTGGGACAAAGAAAACAACTTCAGAGCGTTAAAACTTAGCAAAATGTATTCTGCCATATCCGAAACTATCAATGTATTCATGCGTATATGGGATACCAACATTGCAAAACGTGTCGATTACTGGACCGCAAACTCCAAATACATCCAAAAGAAAATTAAACGTACATATGGTGTAGATGCTACTGTCATTTATCCTGGCATTGAGGAAAGATATTTTGAAAAAAGAAACCAATCTAAATTAGATGAAGTTAAAGCGAAATATCTTCTTTCAGATGATTTTGTTCTCATTGTTTCAAGACTGTACGATTACAAAAAAATAGATTGGGCAATTAGGGCATGTATTAAAGCAAACAAAAAATTAGTCATAGTCGGAGAAGGCCCAGACAGAAAATATTTAGAGAAAGTAGCTAACAAAAATCCAAATATTACATTTTTAGGATACGTTAGTGATGATGATGCAATCTCACTTTTTAGGTTGGCATCATTACTTCTTTTTTGTGGATTAGAAGATTTTGGTATAGTTCCCGTAGAGGCAATGGCTGCAGGTACCCCAGTATTCGCATTAAGAGAAGGTGGTCTTTTGGAAACTGTTAAGGAACATATTTCAGGGGAATTTTTCAAAACTGAAGAAGAATTATGTAATTTACTTAAGGATTTTGACAAAAGAAGATATAATAGGGAAGCAATCATAAAACAGGCCAGTAATTTTACAGAAGCCAAGTTCCTAAATAACTTAGAAAAGTACATAACTCAAATATATGAAAAGGAAACTTCGAAATAGGGGAGCAAATATCAAAGTAGCTGTAGTAACGGACCCATTGTATAAGCGTGGTGGAGCAGAAGATCATATTCGAGGTATATTGCAGGCATTTCCTAAGGCACAAATTTTTACAGCATATCATGATCCTAAGTTTACAGCCGAATACTACCCTCATGTAAAAGTACATCATTCCTTCATGCAATATCTTCCTGGTGTCAGAGGGGTTATGCACTATGTGTACTTCCTTCTTCATCCATGGGCATATCAATCCTTCAAATTTAAAGGTTTTGATGTAGTAATCTCCATATCAATCTCTTTTGGTAAATTTGCAAAACCCCGAAATATTCCTCATGTAGATATCTGCATGTCTCCGCCTAAATTTTTCTGGGAAAAGGAAGGTAGGACGCTTAAAGACAAAAACAAATTTACAGGGTTCAACAAATTCATGTTTGGTTTCTATGCTTTCTTCATGGATACCGTGTTAGAAAGAATATGGCAAAAATGGGACAAAGAGGCAGCTCAAAGATGTACAAAAATAGCTGCAATTTCCAATGTAGTTAAGGAAAGAATAAAGAAATACTATGATGTAGATGCCGATGTCATATATCCTCCCGTAGATACCAAACCACTTCAAGCATCTAAGGCAATTAATAGAAAAGAAAACTGGTTCTTGTATTCAGGCAGAGTAGAAACTTACAAAGGCGTTAAGTTAGCTATACAAGCTTGTGTAAAAGCGGGAGTGCCATTAAAAGTAGTTGGCAAAGGAGATGACCTTGATACAATGCAAGCTTTAGTTCAAAAATTAAACGCTAAGGGATTAGTAAAATTCTTAGGTTATGTATCTGATGAAGAGAAGTTTGATCTAATGTCTAGAGCCAAGGCATTACTCTTCCCAGTTAGACATGAAGATTTTGGAATTACACCAGTAGAAGCTAATGCTTCTGGCACTCCAGTCATAGCTTTTAGAGAAGATGGTGTTTTAGAAACAATCTCGGAAGAGAATCCTAAGACAGGAATATTCTTTGATGAATACAAGGTAGATGCATTAGCAAAGATATTAAAGAACTTTAAATCTAGTGACTTCTTGCCTGACAACTGTAGAAAACAAGCAAGTAATTTTGCATCTGAGATTTTTGTATATAAACTGCAAAATTATGTTAAAGATGTCCTACAGAAGAAGTAAAAGGATATTTGATATTGTTCTCTCCCTTTTGTTGTTAATCATCCTTTCACCAATATTGTTACTCATATCCTTCTTCATTTGGATAGCTGACCGCCATGTAGTATTTGTTAAAGAACCCCTAAGGCTTGGAATGAAAGGAAAGGAGTTCAAGATGTACAAATTTAGAACCATGATTCCTAATGCACACAATGAAATCCAGAATAATCCCAAATATTCTAAAGCTAAAGAAACATGGATCAAACATGATGGAAAACTAAAGATAGCTGAGGATCCAAGAATTACATTGATTGGAAAATTACTTAGAAAAACAGATATGGATGAATTGCCTCAGTTGTTAAATGTATTAAAGGGAGATATGTCCATTGTTGGACCAAGACCAATGTATCAAGGAGAGGTGAATAGATATTTAGGAAGTCATCCAGATGGGAAGAAATATTACAAACGGAGATTAAGAGTAAGGCCAGGAATAACAGGAATATGGCAGGTATCTGGGAGGAATGATATTAAGTTTAAGGACAGGATGATAATGGAGGCAAAGTATGCAGCTAATGTAAATTTAAAAGATGATATTAAAATATTTTTCAAAACACCCTTAGTAGTATTAACAAGGAGAGGAGTATATGAATAAAGATACAGTCACAATAATAAAATCCATCAACTATTCTGAAGCCGATAAGGTCCTTACTGTCTTTGGTAGAGAATATGGAAAATTCACAGTATTTGCAAAAGGGATTAGAAAACTGAATAGTAAGAATAGGGGGAATATGCAAACATTCTGTACCAGTGAAATTGCATTCTACGAAGGTAAGGGTTTGCCAGTACTAACAGAATCATCTCCAGTATCTAGCTTGAATTTTGACGAACTCAACGTAGCAAACATTCGAAGAATCTCATTCATGCTAAATAAATTTCTTCAGGACTATGATCCATATCCTAAACTCTTTGATGCGCTTCAAGTGGTTTTGCAAAAGAATCTAGATCTAGAGGCTACGAATAAATTAAGGATTAAATTTCTTAAAGAGATGGGATTCCTTGATGACTTCACAGTTTGTAAATTTTGTGGAGGAAAAGAAGAATTAAAATACCTCGACACTATGAGTTTTGCCCTTGTATGTAAAAATTGTTACAGTAAAGGGAATGGAAAACCATTAGGGGATAATCCATATTCATCATTACTACTAACTAGAACGTTAGATAGATATATTAAGAAGGTTGTAGAGGAAATTTAAAGCTATGAAGATAAAAACTGCCATCATTACCATAGTACTCATATTGGGTTTGGTTTTTCTAACAAAGACTTCTTTGTATGCACAATCATTTCCTGGAGTGGGTGGGGATGTTACTGTTAACGCCAATATTAATCAAGATTTGTATTCTCAATTAGATGTAACTCCAAGTACAGTGGAAGCAATGGAACCTGCATTGGTAAATATCCAGATGCTTGATTCAAATGGAGATCCCAAAGTTGGTCGAACAGTGGTGATATATATTAATGGAAGTTCTACAGGTGTAACCATAACCCAGCCTCCAGTTTCGGATATTAATGGACTAACTTCGGGAAGTGTATTCTCTTCAGCACCGGGTACCTATGAGGTTTGTGCAATGGACACGACGGAAGGAATAAATATATATATACTGGATTGCGAAACATTGTATGTGGTTCCTGTTACGGCTCCTGTGCTACTTTCTGAACCACAATATACCAAGGGGATATCAAATACTTTAACTTGGACTATGTCTGGCCCTAATCCTTACTCTTACCTCATACAAGCTTCTACCTCTCCCATATTCTCAAGTATAGCGGCTGAGAGTAACTGGATTTCTGCTAAGGCATATGAATTTCAAAATCTTTCAGATGGTCAAATATATTTCTACAGAGTGAAAGCTAAAAATACCTTTGGTGGTGAGAGCGCTTGGTCTAATTCGGTATATTCGGTACAGGATAACTCGGAGCCAACAATAACGTTGTTAAGTTTAGATGGACTTGGAACTAACAATACACAGGTTTGGGAAGCTCAGGATGTATTAACATTTACATTGAGAGTGAAAGATAACACGGGAGTAGTTAGTAAGAGTTTCTGGTGTGTAGCTAGAGATGATTCTCCTTTGGATTGTCTGGATACCCAATCAGATAATGGGGATATATGGACCATATCCGTAAAGCTTGGAGATCTAGAACATGATTCTAACTACTACTTGTACAACAACTATTCGTTTTGTGCAGAGGCAGTAGATCAGGTAGGGAATATTAAAAGAATATGTGATATTTCATTGAATGTTCCTAACCCCGGGGTCGATGAGGAACCAGAGAAACCTGTCATCCCAATTATTGAACAGATTAAGGATACCATTAACGAGATTTTGGATGATTCGAAACAATTTTTTGAGAATACGATAGGGAAGATTAATCCAGCTACACTTGAACAGCTTTCAATTACTGTAGCCATAGCGAATATTCTTCTTGGTATGGGTATCATCATTGATGGCCTTGGTACTGTTCCATATCTTCTCCTTCAATTGTTCTTGAGTATTTCAAGCTTCCTTGGATTTAGAAAGAAGGGTCATCCTACTGGATATGTGTATGACTCAATTACTAAGGAACCAATTGCTCAGTGTATTGTAAGAATATTTGATCAGAATGGTGCATTGATATGGACGGATGTTACGGATGGAAATGGTTTCTTTAAGTCAGTTCCTTTGAAATCGGGAGAGTACTCTATCAAGGTTGTGGCAATGGACTATGAATTTCCTTCTAAGATTGTTTTTGGTAAGGCGGATTTTCCATTGGAGAATGTATACCATGGTCAAGAGTTCTATGTTGCTAAAGAGAATATCCCTAATTTCTCCATCCCTATGGACAGAATTGAGTTGAGTGATTTTAGGTTTGTATTTAGTCAATTTGCTTTCATTACCAAAATTGTATGGAAGTTTTTCCATATGGTTTTGTTTATTGTTGGTTTGATGTTTAGTTTGTATGCGTTGTCTGTTGATACTTCATGGTACAACTATGTCATATTGTTCTTGTATGTTCCTTCAATCTTCTTACTAATTACTTCTTTCTTGGGTAAGCGAGAGAAGTATGGTTTGGTTAAGGATACTAAGGGTAAGAGGCTTACGGGTATTGTACTTGGGCTTAAGGACAAGGAGTTTGGTAGGTTGATTTCGAAGAGGGTTACGGATGAGCTTGGTAGGTTTAGATTCTTCATCTATCCTGGTATATATGATTTGGAGGTATTGAGTGGTGAATGGAAGATTGTAGGGGGTAGTAATCTTACTGATATTAAGAACAAGAAGGAGAATGTTTTGATTAGGAATATTACCGTAGAGAAGATTATTCCTGAGCAGGAAAAGAAACCTAAGAAAGTTAAGACTGAAGAAGTATTACAACCTTTAGAAGAGTTGTAAAAATGGTATTAAAAGTGATATTATACTCATGTTTGTGGGCACGTAGCTCAATTGGTAGAGCAAGCGACTCTTAATCGCTTGGTTCGGGGTTCGAGTCCCCGCGTGCCCAGATTATATATTGTGTAATACAAATGTCATCACAAGATAATGCTTCTATTGAAACATTTAAGTCTATCCCAGAAGAAGAATTTTTAGAAAAGTTTGATCTACCCAAAGTTCCATATTGTAATGATACGATTATACCCATTCGGTATGCAGGTTTATTTATGGAGGAGATTGCAAAAGAGGGCTCCAGTCCAGAAAGACAGTACTTCTACGATGAAGCATTTACTCCATTCGTATATCTTCTGTATCAAGCAGAGGTTGGCTACAAGAATAGAATGAAGTTTGACAATGAAGGAGGGCATATTTTCGCACCACAATCTACAGAGGCATATAATTTCTTGGTGGGAAAAAAAGTATTTGTTAATCCCCCAGAATATAGGATTGAGGAGATACAGGCATTACGAAATACTTTTTTAAGACTTATTTCTGAAAGAAGTAGAAGAGAAGCTGGCTTTGGGAGATTAAGTGTTAAAGATTCTTCTGATGAAGATATTGGACAAGTCTTGGAGTTCCTTATCAAATTATTTGGTAAAGGTCGAAATATTGAAGTTGATTGGGATCACGCACCTGCGATAGAGGTAATATATGATAACGTCTTCTATTAATTCACTTCTTTTTCCATATGCATCACGTATACTTTAACCCAAAGAAAAATGTATAATTAAAACTATGAAATTATTATTAACATCCGCTGGGCTATCCAACCCATCAATATCAAAAGCATTAGAAGATCTATTAGCTAAACCAATAAAAGGTGTAAAGCTATCTTTTATCCCAACCGCAGCTAATGTTGAACCTGGGGACAAATCATGGATGATTGATGACCTAAATAACTTTCGTAAAGCTGGATTTGAAGTTGACATCGTGGATATCTCTTCAGTCTCAAAAGAAATTTGGTTGCCACGGTTAAAAGAATCAGAGGTAATCTTCTTAGGAGGTGGTAATACTTTCCATCTTATGTACTGGGTCAAGCAATCAGGATTACAAGATGAACTCCCTGAACTTTTAAAAACACGAGTGTATGCAGGAATTAGTGCAGGAAGTTGTATCGCTGGACCAACAATTTTTAATTCTGTACAAAATCTTTTTGGTGAAGAATATGAATTAGAGATAAAAGAAGGTTTAGGATTAGTAGATTTTCAATTTATTCCACACCTAAACTCTCCATATTTTGACAAGATAAGAGAAGAAAATTTACAGGAAGCATCAAAAGATATCATAGAACCAATTTATGCATTAGATGATAATTCTGCACTTAAAATTACTGATGGTAATGTAGAGATTATCAGTGAAGGTAAATATCTGACATACAATCTATAATAGTTTTCCCATATACAATCTTCCCATTTCAAACCCTCTCTTCTTGTAATATTCTCTAGTCCCAATAGCAGAAATAACCGATATCCTTTGAATCTTCTCTTTCTTAGTAATCTCTTCAGCCATCTCAATAAGTTTTTTACCTAATCCTAAATGTTGAGATTCTCCAGAACTATCAATATCCAAACTCATAACCCTACCATATACATGAACCTCCCTGATTATAGAAGAATCCCTTAATTCCTCCACAAAGTTATTCTTCCTCTCCTTAGTATTAGGTATAGACAACCTCAAAAACCCACAAATCTTGTCCGTATCCTTAGTCTTGTAAGAAAGAAAAAACTCTTTCCCTGTAGAAGTATCATACTTAATAGTTTCCAATACCAAGTTCTCCCAACCCACACTCTCATTTTTTATCTCCCTGCTCCTAATGTCATTCATCCTTTTACCCTTCTTCTCAATCAATTCCTCCGCAATCTGCCTAAGGTTAGTCTTCTTGTTCCCAGCCACAATCTCCTCAGAAGGAATATCCCTAATGATTCTAGACAATCTACAATATCTAGGAGTAGTTGGCATAGTCTCAGACAAAACCCTTAACAACTCATCCTCTGTATATGGTTTGTACTTACCATCTTCATACAATTTAAAAAGCAAAGTGTTAGGAACAATAGAAGTAGGATATATCTTTAACTCATCAAGACAGAAATCCTTTTTCCAAAGCTTCTTGTAATCTTGTATATCCTTCTTAACATTAGACATGTAAAGATTAGGCATCCAATGCCCATGAATCTTGAAACCACCAAGTCTAAGTAATCTAATTGCGTTCTTTACATCCTTTGTAGGTCTACCAATATGGTTAGCATCAATGATCTTGTCATCAAGAGATTGGATACCAATCTGTATCTTGGTAGCACCAAGTTTACGAAGATTAATAACCTCTTCTTCGGTTATGAGGTCTGGCCTAGTCTCAAACACCAATCCCACATTCCTACAATATGCATTCTCATTAATATGTTGTGCTTCAAACAATTCATTTACAGTAGCTAATGGTAATTCTGTTCTAGGTTGAATATATCCTTGGGTATCTCTCTGTACATCATTCATAGCATCAAAACATGCTTTAACAAATGAAACCTTGTAATCCTCTTGATATGCAGACCACGAACCACCTAATACAAGTAATTCTACCTTCTCAATATTATGTCCAATATTCTTTAATGCAATGAGTCTGTTGTATACCTGGGCATATGGATCAAAGCAGTTACTTAGAGCTCTCTGTGCCCCTGGTTCGGAGGAGATATAGCTCTTGGGCATACTTGGGTCATTAGGACAGAATATACATCTACCAGGGCAAGGGTAGGGTTTAGAGAGTACTGTAACTGTAGCTACACCTGAGTTAGTTCTAGTAGGTTTTAATCTAATTCTTTCTTCTACTGTTTTGTCCTTTAATCCAAGATATTCATACCCATTTACTAATTCATCATGCCTAAAGAGTTTGTTTCCATCTTTGGGATATTTCTTTAAGATGGTTTGTAATGTATCTGCTCTCCAATTACCTGAAGCCTTGATTAAGGAAAATATTTTCTCTAATTCAAATTTGTAATTTTCTGGTTTAAAGTTCTCCATTATTTTGATATCCTTGTATTATCTAATATTTCAACCAATCTAGCTACATGAATAGACCTAAACTTGCAGAGGAGAGAATACTTGTATTAATCAAACCAGATGTTTTACAAAGGCAGATTGTAGGAGAAATACTAACTAGATTTGAAAGAAAAGGATTCAAATTAGTGGCAATGAAGATGTTGAATGCTACCAAGGAACAGGTAGGAGAGCATTACGAAGAAAAGGAATCATATCTTATTGAAATGGGAGAGAAGGCAAAGAAGGGAGCTATTGCTAGGGGACAAGATGTATCAGAATGGAATTCATTAGAGTGGGGAAGGATTATTAGGAATAGAAGTATTGCATATTTGACCGCTGGTCCTATCGTTGCAATGGTTATCGAAGGTCCAGGTGTTATAGCGGGTATCAGGAAGTTATTGGGAAGTACAAGTCCTACTGAAGGAGACATTGGTACTATTCGTGCAGATTATTCTTTTGATTCTTATGCATTGGCAGATGTTGTATCTCGTGCTACTAGAACCATGTTACATGCTTCAGATTCTCCAGAGAGTGCAGAAAGAGAGACTAAGATATGGTTTGGTAAGGATGAGATATGTAATAACTACGAGACAGTAGCAGAGAAAATATTTTACGATTCTGGATGGGATAACATATAGTTACATACTAAGGATATCGTCAATATCTGTCTTAGTCTTTTTTGAAAACACAGAAGTATCTGGAGTTTCATTCTTCATTAGTGCTCCACCTTCATCTAGGAATATTTTTAATTTCTTAAAATCTTCCTTAAGTACATCCCTAAGATTTGGGTTGTAGAGTGCTACTGCTGGATGATACATTGCAAATACAGGGATACCACTAGGATGCTCAAACGGAAGTCCGTGGGAAGCCGAAATCTTTGCACCTGGAACAAATCGCTCAAAAGCATGTCTTCCAAGAGGTATTAAAATTTTAGGCTTGACTAAGAGCAATTCAGCATTCAGCCATACTCTACAACTAGCTTTCTCATCATCTGAGGGTTCTCGATTTTCAGGAGGTCTGTATTTTACTGTGTTAGAAACATATACATCTTCTCTTGAAAATCCAATGCTTAGAAGTAGTTCATTTAAAAATTTCCCAGCTGCACCTACGAAGGGTTTCCCCTGTAGATCTTCATTTTTACCAGGGGCTTCTCCAATGAATACAATACCTGAAGATGGAGGAGTTATTTCATATACCGGTTGAGTAGCTACTTTCCTCAATCCACATTTATTATTCACCGCATAGTATTCATGTAGTTCTTTAAGTGTTTGGAAATCGGTTTTCATATCTCTGATTATATATGAACCTACCAAGGCTGACCAGAGAGCAGATTCTTAAAGCTTTTCATATCTCCGAATGCGTGTACTCTGGAAAGGGTCAACTTATGTCCAGGATAGTTATCTATTGTAGAGCCACAACTTACAGCTATGGCATAGCCGGCACTAGCTACATATGAAAGGGTAGTTGTGTTGTATCCACACCCCGGGTATGCAAAAGAATAGACAGTCTTATCTGTAGCTGACTGTAATGCATATTTACTTGAAACGATCTCTGCAGAAAGCTCGTCTGTGGCTGAAACTTTTGTAAGATCAGGATGATGTGCAGAGTGAGAACCAATATCCATTCCATTGTCAGCCATTTCTTTAGTTTGGGCTTGGGTTATGGAGGAACGTTGTGAGATTATGTAAAACACTCCGGTAAGACCATATTCCTTAAGAATTGGATATGCATTGGTATATTGATTCTCAACCCCGTCGTCAAAGGTAATCATTACTGTTTTTTGAGTAGGATTCTTACCTGTAGATAATAGCTGAGAATATTGTAAAGCAGAGATAGTTTTGTAATTCTTCTTTACTAGGTATGCCATCTGTTTTTCAAAGTCTTGTGGATCTACATACAAGCCAGATTTAAATTTGTTTTGTCCAGCTGGAACTTGTGTGATTTGATGGTACATGAAGATGGGGACTCGAATGGTACCCTTGGCTTGTGTAGAAGGAGTTACATCATATGCTTCATTGAAGTTGTTATCATTTATTTCAAATACCAGTGAATTCACAGGTGTTTCTGTTTTACCACTAAAGGTATACATTGGTGCTGTAAACGTTTTAATTTCACCGTTGATATTGAATGACCTTATGAGTATGGATATCTCAGGATTAATGTTAGCGTAGGTAGTTTGATTAGCCATTATATTTATTAACTGATTGTTTACCAAAGCCTTAATTTCAGTAGGTATATCATCTCCATACTTGTATTGGGCTAAGGCTGTAATGAGAGTATCGAGTGCTTGAATTTGAGTAGAGGTTGTATTACTGAAATACCCTAGTTTAGAGTTAAGTGTTTTAAGGTAGTTTACGATTAGCTGAAGCTTGTGAATATGCGATTTGTCTAAATCAAGATATGTGTCATTGGCATATGTTTCAGGATTTTCGGTTGAAGCAACTGAGGAGTTTATCTTTTCAATTTGATAGAGGTACATTTGATTGTGTATGTATTGATCATATTCATTTTGTGAGTCAAGAGTGGAATATTTTAAAGAGGTAGTTAAAAATGTAAGTGTGGGGAGAAGCTCCTCATTATGTATTTTATCTAGTATATCCTGACATGTGCTTCCATTTAAAAAGGTGTCTAAGTTTTGTGTAATACATTGGGATAGCTCGGTTTGTACAATTGAGTTTGAGTCTATTTCTAAATATCGTAGTGTAACATCAGAATTCCCACTATCTTTTAACATGAGAGCAGAGATGTCGGATATTTTCGTGAGTATGTATTGGTCAATGTATGATTGTGGGATGAGGATTCCCAGATCGCTATCTATTAGATAGTGGTATCCATTAGTAAGATTGGTAGTATCCTTACCTTTTAGAACTTCAGAATATCTAAGATATGTAGTTAGCTCGTGTGAAGTAAAAGTTCCTAAGTTCTTGGTGAGTGTATCGTACTCAGTTGGTAAAATTTCTAATTCTGCCAATGAAGCGGGAGTAGAGATACTTTCCATATCACTTTTTATATCCTCTGTACTTACGGAAAAACTTTTAGAATGAGTCTGTTTGGGTGTGATATATATTAGATCATATAGCCCAAGTAGGATCATGATTAATATCTCTATTCCTGAGAGAATACATAGTACAATGAGTGCTTTTTTGAAAAGAATTGTGTGCTTTGTTTTCTTCTCTTTCATTGTTATACAATACAAAAAATTACTTCACTTTACGAGATCCCTGCAAGATATCCTGTACTCCAACAAAGTTGCAGATTGTAGCCTCCTGTTGGACCATATACATCTATGATTTCACCAGCAAAATACAAGTTATCAATTAGTTTTGATTGCATTGTATTTGGATCAATCTCTTTTATATCTATCCCTCCATCTGTAACTATTGCGTTGTTCCAATCTCCTACATTAGAGATATTTAATGAGAGTTCTTTGAGGATATGAAGGAGGTTATTCTTTGCATCTTTGGATAGTTGGGAGGCTTTAGTTTCAGGATCAATTTTGGAGAGTTTAATAATTACAGGGATCAGCGAAGCGGGAAGTAATTCATGGAGGGAGTTTTTTATGGCTTTGTTTTTTGCAGCTATTAAATCTTTGTTGATTCTCTCCTTTAGTGTGGGGTAGGAGAGTGCAGGTTTCAAATCAATTATTATTTTTACAGGGGATTTCTCTAGTAGTTCACCAATCTCTCTTGAACTATCTATGACAATGGGCCCACTTATTCCTGTATGGGTAAAAAGAAGCTCTCCAAATTTTGAGAATATCTTTTTTCCATTCTGATATACATCCATTCGAATATTTTTTAATCCAAGTCCTGCTAATTCAGATATCCAATGTTCTTTTGCGGCCAATGGTACAAGTGCTGGTTTTGGTTCTATGATTTTATGCCCAACAGCTTGTGCTAGTGCATATCCATCTCCATTTGATCCTGTAAGTGGATATGATTTTCCCCCAGTGGCTAATATATATTTATCTGCAGTAAATATACCTTTATTTGTTTTAATTCCTGTTATATGGTTTTCAGAAGATAGGATCTCTTGTACATCACAGTTAAAAAGAATGTCATCTTTTACTAATGCAAAAAGCTTTTCAATTATCTCATATGCATCATCACTTTCAGGGAAGACTCGATTGCCTCTTTCAATCTTGGTTTTAACCTCAAGATCTTTAAAGAAAGCTATGGTATCTTCTACATTAAAAACTGAGAATGCATGGAAAAGGAATTTCCCATTCTTTTTATACGTTGAGACTAGTTCCTTTATATCCGTTGTGTAATTTGTAATATTACATCTCCCTTTCCCGGTAATTGCTAGCTTCTTTCCTATGCAGTTATTTTTCTCAATTAAGAGAACCTTTTCTCCTTTTTGCTTAGCAAAAATAGTTGCAAACATACCTGCAGGACCGCCTCCTAGGATGATTTTGTTATATTGGTTTTGCATGATTTCTTCGCTTAACAAGGACGATTATACCTATTGATGTAATTATACCTACTGCAAACGCGAAACCTAAATATATATATGGATTTCTAGTTAGTTCAATGTTCCTTTCAATGATGTTTGCTTCTACTGTAAACCAATCTGTTTCCACTGTTGTGTATCCTTGGGCTTCAACGACTATTTTGTACTCTCCAGGCTCGACAAAGAAACTGTACTCACCTTGTGAATTAGTGATTTGAGGATTGGTTGATCCATTTGAAGAACTCCAGAGGGTAGCTACATCATTAACTTTTTTGTAAAGCGAAACGCTAGCATTTGTAATTCTAACCTCGTTATTCCAAGCCTTAGAATATACATATCCATATGGATCTACCATTAGGGACATTGTAATAGCTAGGTCACTGATGTTTTCATTTGATATGGTTTGAATCTTAGTATCGTATGTTCCTTTGATTGTTGGGGCATTGATGGTTGTTTTGTAGGTATCGGTTTGAGCATCGTATGTCATGAGATATGAATCATTGGCAACAACAAATATGACATCTTTTAGATCTGAAGTATTTGAGGTTATGGTTGCTGCAGGAATTGTGATATCTATAGTTTGTTGTGTATATACATGAATGTCTCCAGAATCTGAGGTGGTGGTTTGTTGTTGATCTGCAGTAATACTTACGGTTTGCTCTTCTGTTAAATCTTGTACAGTAACTACTTTGGTTTGCTCTGTTATTGGTGGGACATATGGTTGTGAGGTACTGGTAGTTGATGTAGTAATCTGGGTTATGGTTCCGGAAGATTGATTCCCAGTTCTGTCGAATGCAAAGACTGTGTAGTAGTAACGAGTATTCTCTACAACATTCGTATCAGTGTATGAGGCGAGGTTTCCTTCATATATATTAGTTCCGTCGGTAATGCTAGTTGGTACATTCTGAGAATCTCGTATAATTATGACTTTACTAAAATCTGAGCTTGTTGGGTTTTGCCATGTTAATGTAACAGATGAAGTAGAGGGATTTGCTGAAAGACTGGATACATTAGCAGGGGCTGTGGTGTCATATTTGATTGTGAAAGTCTTTGTATCACTGTATGTTCCGGCACCATTTAAAGCTCTTACTTTAATTGTTGTTTCTCCCTCTTTTTGAGCAGGAAGATCATACGAGGATGCGGTAGTTGTGTATGTGTAATTAGTTGATGTAGGTATCGTTCCATCGTTGGTTATATAGAAGGTGTCATCAGAGATTGATACTGGATCTGTCCATGAGATTACAGGTCCGCTATCAACGTTTTGCCATACATTGTTATTACTTCCAGTTACGCCAACAATACTTGGTGTTGAGGAGTCTATGTGTAATGTATATCTGAGATATGTTGTTTTTGCTGTATTATCTTTTGCTAATAGGTGGATGTACCAAATACCATTAGAAAGCTCTGAGGTTGTCCATGTTGCGTTTGCTAAAGCTTGTGTTCCATTGGTTAGAATCTCTGTTGTGGTTATGGTGCTGTTCTGATTTATTAATCTCCAAACTCCTTGAACCCCACTTCCACTATCTGTGGTAGTCCAACTGAGTGCAGCCAATTTGTTACTGTACCAGGTATTTTGGTTAGGATGAGAGCTGCTGATGGCAGATACTATGGAAGGATTTTGTAGATCCACGTTAATCTTAAAAGTGCTAAAGTTTTCAAGTCCAACGTTGTCCATTGTAACCATATGCACATACCAACTTCCGTCTGTGGTTAAAGTGGTGGTGTAACTTGAGACGCTTGAAACTTCAGTTCCGTAATACATGACATATGTATTTGTTTGTGTCTCTACTTTGTCTACTAAGCGCCAGACCTTGTATATTCCAGACTGATTGTCATATATATTCCATGAGATATTGGCACTTTGTGCTGTATACCATGTTAAAGAATCTGGGTGGGTGCTACTTGTCAGCGAAGAGATGACAGGTACTGTTTTGTCTGTTTGTACAGTAAAGGATTCTGTATCACTTTCGGTTATGCCTTTGGGGATATTTATAATGGAGAATATATAGCTATCATTTGTGTTTGTGTTATTTGCAGTTGTAGCTTCAATGTTTATGTCTTGTCCAGAAGAGACATAAACAAACCATTCGTCAGATTCATCATTGGTAAGTTTTACATCAAATACGCTATCTGTGGGATATATATTTTGTGTCCCATTGTAAACAACTTTAATCCCTGTGAAGCTGATGCTTTGATTGGCACTAGTCCAATCGGATTCTGTAATGGTGGAACTTTCGCTATCTAGGGCTTGTAATGTACCTGCAAATGCAAGTCTATTCTCATATGTGTATGTTGTGGTTGTATAGTCGTAGGTGCTTGATAGGCCAGGGTCATCACTTGCTTTTACGCCATACTGAAGAGTTGTAGAATTAGTCCAATCCCAATCTGGTGTGATGTGCCATGTGACTGAAATATCGTTTGTATCTGGAGAATTTACTACCGTATCATATGTTATGGCAGTAATATATTCAGAACCTGAGACTGCGGTTGGGCTCTGATCTGTTTGGTTAGTTGTCCCCGAATTTATGTAGTATTCAATATCTGTGTCAGAAGGATTCTTAATTTGTAAATACAGCTTGTTAAGATCTGCTAACCCATCAGAGTCTGAGTAGATAGATATGATGTCTGTGCTTTTATCTGCATATATATTGTCTCCGGTTATTTCATTTGCTTGAGCTGTCGGAGCTACATTGTCAACTAATGTTTCGAAAGATTGTATTGTAGAGTAGGTAGTAACACCTGCGACTGTGGCATAGAGTTTGTAATAGTATGTTGTGACGGGGGATAACCCGGAGAGATCTGTTGTTATAGCTCCATTTGATGAGCTTGCTCCTTTGCTTACTTGTGTGGGAGAGCTTAGCTCTGCGTTATCATCCCAGGTAAATCCATGATCAGTAGCACCCAATATGTCAATGTTGGTAATGTCTCCGGTCAGAGTAGCGCTATCTTTTGTAATATTTGTTGTAGATATGTTTTGATATATTGGTGGTATGTATACTGTCCCATCAGCGCCACTTAAACCATTTACACCTTTTGCAGTTGCAACTGATGCAAGGAGTGAATTTCCAGCCCAACTAGTAGAGTTGTAATTAAGTGCTATTCGTCCACCACCTCCGTTCCCTCCAGTACCGTATGCAGTAACCACACCAGTACCTCCAGTAGCAGAAATTGTTCCACTACCTGCGAGTACACCAGTAGTCAAATTGATACTTCCTCCTGCACCACCGCCTGCTATTGTTGTTGCATCTCCACCGTTTGCAGACAGGGTCCCATCTATTTGTGTTGTACCATCAACCTGTAGCTTTATTGCACTTCCTCCATTACCTCCAATACCAGAAGGATTGAGATAGCTGTTTCCAAATCCACCTCCAGAGCCTAAAGTTACAGGGTTATTCGCTATACCATATGCTGATCCGCCAGATCTGCTACTTACTGTTCCGCCTGCTCCTCCATGGCCTGCTCCACTTGCTGGAACATCGCCATAACTATGATTAGCTAATCCAATACCTTTTCCAGTTCCAGTTCCAGTTGGTACTGCTACAGAATATCCACCTCGATATCCAAGGGCATTACCGGATATTTTTGATGTTGAAGGGATTGTTACATCGCCTCCAATATCAAAGAAGAGACCAACTCCGTCTGAGTCTGTAGTGTAGTATCCAGCTGTAGAAAGAGTAACACCACTTGCAAGCGTAAGATCATCAGAAGCCGAGATCTGAAAGGTCGAAGTAGTAGAAGGCTTGAGTGTAACATTGGCATTTACATTTATATCCCCGAATGACCAACTATCTAAATCCCCTGAATACCAGGTTGTGTTAGCTATTGGTATTGTAAGATCGTTGGTTGTTACATTTTGAAAATATGCGGTTCCAATAACTGCAGTGGTTGAGGTTGAAATAGTGCCAGATACAGATATCGTTCCCGCGTGCTCTATGACAATTCGTCCGCCTGATCCTGCACCAGAAGAGGTGCTTAAAGCGCCTCCACCAGAGGATACTGTCCCTGAAATAGTTACATTGTTCCCATGAATATATATGCTTCCACCGGATCCCCCACCAGAATATTTTGCGCCAGCTTGACCGTTAGCAGATACTGTTCCAGCAATAGTGACATCACCCTCTGAATATATATATACATTTCCACCTCCGGAACCAGCTGCTCCTGTGCCGTACGAATACGAATATCCTCTTCCACCACCACTACCTAAATCTGTGGGTATTCTCAATGTCTGATATCTGATACCGCCTGCACTATTAGCTCCGGCTTGTCCTGGAGATCCATGCCCAGCTCCTCCGGCACCACCAGTTCCATATTGTGAATACCAACCAATTCCACCTCCTGTACCATAACCATTTGCACCATTGGTTGGACCTCCGGCATACCCTTTGTTATTTACGTTTACACTTCCTTGGATATTTATATCTCCTGTTGTTAATACAATCTTTATTCTTCCAACTATGGATCCTAGATTTGCTACAGTATGTGTTATCACAGATCCTGTATATGTTTGTAGATTTCCTCCATCTATGGTTAATGCTCCGACAGTAATAGCATCATAGGCAAAATTTAGAGTAGGGGTTGTGGTACCTGAACTATTTCCAAGTGTAAGACTCTTAATGGTGGTAGCAGAGGATAGATTTACAGTGACATTTGCATTTATTAATACATCATCTGAAGAGGTTGGGACTACACCAGTCGACCAGTTTGCTGCGGTGGACCAGTTTGTATCTGTACCTCCAACCCAACTTACGTTGGCTGCCCATGCGCTTGGTATTGGTATCTGAGCAAAACTAAGCGCTACAATAAGCCAAATGAGTAGTGACCTAAGGCAAAATTTTACGTATTTAGATACCTTGTTCTTGGACAGATTTAAGGAATACATGTTTGTAATATGATAGGGGTTTTGGGCTTTTGCGTCAATGATTTTTTGTTTCCCCTGGACTTCACCTAACTGGGGATATCATGATCATGTACTTTTAATGATGAAGAGAAATTCTTTAGAAGAAATATAAGCCTTTGTATACAAGCAGCTCAAACAATATTTAATATATTAACTGCAAATAATAAGCTATTTCTAAGTCTATAAAAAGTACGAAGCTAAGTTCTAAAGACAAGCTATTATGAAAAACAGAACATTGGGGTATCTAACATGGATCATTGAGTTTGATAATGGTCCTGGTTGATAAAGGTGAGCAGATTGGTAAGTTCTCGGGGAGGGCCAATAGCTCTCCCCCCTTTTTAATATATAAGTTATATAATCTATTACTATGAAATTACTTTTAGTTGAAGACGAAGAAAGTTTAAGAAGACCGGTGAAATATTTTTTGGAAAGAAATAATTTTACTGTAGATGAAACGGGTGATGGGAAAGAGGCTTTAGAGATGGTAGGAATGAATGAATACGATTGTATTCTCTTGGATCTTAATCTCCCAGAGGTTGATGGTATAGAGGTTGCAAGAAAGATTCGCGAAGATGGCAACCTTGTCCCTATGATTATGGTTACTGCTAGATCTCAGGTATATGACAAACTTAAAGGATTTACCCAGGGTGCAGATGACTATGTTACTAAGCCGTTTGATTTAAAAGAATTAGTCGCAAGAATCAATGCCGTTATAAAGCGAAGTAGTATTAACAAGGAAGAGAATCTGACGTTTGGAGATAACACAGTTTTCCCAGATCGAAATGTTGTACTTGATAACAAGCGCGAGCGAGAAATAACCTTAAGCAACAAGGAAATGGGAGTTTTGGAGTATCTGCTTCGTAGCAAAGGTGCGATCATTTCTTCCGAGGAATTGCTTGAACATGTATGGGATAGGGAAATAGATATGTTCTCAGAGACAGTAAAGACCCATATAAAGACACTTAGAAGAAAAATAGATCCAAATAAAAAGTATATTAAGACAGTTAGAGGGAAGGGATACTTTATCAACTGTTAACTACTTCACATTCGTTTCACCACTTTTTAAGTAAATTGCTTTTCATATAAATTATAGTTTCTGTCTCATAATATGAGTAACATTCTTGAGGTTAAAAAATTAACCAAAAAATATGAAGATGGGGATATTGAAGTTACGGCATTAGATAATGTCAGCTTCTCTCTTCCTGAGGGTTTTGATCTGGCAATTCTTGGCCCATCAGGCTCAGGAAAGACCACACTACTTCAACTGGCTGGGGGATTAGATACCATGACATCAGGAGATGTCATCATATCTGGTCAAAGTATTAAGAATATGTCGGATAGTGAGATATCAGATTTTAGAAACCAGACCATGGGTTTCATTTTCCAGATGATTAATCTACATGATTTCTTCACAGCTAAGGAAAATGTCATGTTACCTATGTTAGTAGGAGGAGTTAATAGGGCGGAAGCTGAGGAAAAAGCTTTAAAGCTTTTAGAGAAAGTAGGTCTTTCCCATAGGGCTAACCACTTACCTAGACAGTTATCTGGAGGGGAGCAGCAGAGAGTAGCAGTTGCGAGAGCATTGGCCAATGATCCTAAGATTATTTTTGCAGATGAACCAACAGGTAAATTAGACAAAGCTAATTCAAAGATGGTTATAGATATCCTTGAAAATCTCTCACACGATAATGGTATGAGCGTAATCATGATCACCCATGATGAAAATATTGCTAAAAGATTCTCTCGAGTCATAAAGCTTGAGAATGGTTCTGTCAAAAATAATTAATATATTACTTACTATTTAAATGAAACTGAAAGATATTCTCTTAATCAATATTAAGAAACTCAAAACAAAGACTAAGAAAGCTTTGTTTTTAATTATTCCAATTTTTGTATTAATAACACTAAGTGTTATTCTCTCTAGCCAAGTAAAAAATATCCAAGCTGCAGCTACCAATAGTGTATTTGGAACAATAGCCGAGTCGTACAAACTTATTCAAGTAAGTACTCAAGCTAATACGGGGACTTCAAGTGGAGGCTTTGATCCCTCTCAGATGTTTAATAGCTCAAGTAGTAGCTCTGAAAGTACGAGTTTTTCTACTTTAGATGAACAGGTTGTGGCAGCGTTAACGCATGTTGAGAGTGTGAGTCTTCAATCTACGTTACCTGTAAGTAATATCAAAACAACGGATCTTTTTTCAGATAAGACAGTTGAATTAGATTCACTTTCTACATTAGATACAAACACAGCGGCATTGTATACCACGGATGATTTCACATATACAGAAGGGGAGGCTATTCCTATTATCTTGAACGCTAGCTCACTAACATATTCATATGAGGATTGGGGAGATAGCACCACTATAACTATGGATATGTCGAGTATGAAGCGGGATTCTAGCTCGGGTGCTCCTACACAGAGACTATCATTTTTGAAATCTGAAGCTATTGAATATGATAGCGCTACTTTAGTGGGTACAACCTTTACATTAGAGATTGGAAACTTAAGTGATATCCAAGATTACACAACTAGCCGAAGTTCTGGAACTGAGGTTATTACCAAATTAACAGATGAGGAATTGGCAACGAAGGTTTCTGAAAGAGAAACCGCAATCGCTGAATATTGGGATTATGACAAGATTTCTACACCAATAACCTATACATTTGTTGTAGTCGGGGTTATAGATGATGCTAGTGCTGTAGATAGTACTGCATATATTCCAGAAGGTTTTGCAGATACTTTGATGACTGACTATATTGCTCATGAGATTAACTCAAGAAATGGAACAGAGATCAGTACGGATGTTTTGAATTCTTCATTTACGGGTATTACATATGATGGTGTAGAACTAACTACAAGTACAAGTGGAATGATGGGGCAGATGATGAATAGGATGAGGGATATGAATTCTGGTACAACACCTACTATGCCACAGAGTTCAGGTGGTACTCCTCCCGAGGGTATGGGAATCGGTTCGTTTGATGCTTCGGGATATTTAATACCTGGATTGGTAATTGAGGTAGATGATGATAATGCTGTAGTTGGTACTGTGGATGATTCGACCATATATACCAGCTCTACTAAGTATGCAGATAGCATGAATGTCATCATAGATAATGTAGTTAATAGGGATAGTGTCATAGAAGCTTTAAATACTGCGGGATATGCTGTCCAAGGTACAGACGATGTAGCGGTATTTGATGAATTGGAAGATACATTAAATACAGTATCAAAGGTATTTATGATCAGCTTCATAGTGCTAGTTACCGCTATCGTTGCCTTGACTATGAGCAAATTCATATCAGAGAGTATTAGAGAGATAGGAATCTTCAGAGCTATTGGTATGCGAAAAAGTGCAATCCTTGCCATGTTCATATCTCAATCCCTTTTGTACGTATTGATTGGATATGTTGGTGGAGTAGCTTTAGGAATTGGTTTAAACTTCCTAACGGGACATTTTGTATCTGGTTGGTTTGATACCTTCTTAACAGAAACGGTAGCAAAGACATTTAATGTAGTAAATACTGTAGATAGTAGTATATTCTCTGGAATCAATTTTACATCCATAGGTATATACACTGCCCTTTTAATCGGAATATCAAGTATAATATCCATAATAACTTCGCTATCTGCTTCTAAGGTAAGTCCTGTTGAAGCCATAAAAAATGAATAATGATATGAAAAAGTTTTTTAAGTCACTAAAATTTAAAATGGCATTACTTTATTCAGGAATCCTACTTGTATTTTGTGTAGGATTCCTACTGCTAATGAATGTCTTCCTAGTCAACTATATGAGGCAGGATATTGGAGCACCTCGTATGGTGGTATTTGATAATCCTGCGATTATTAATTTGAATGAAGAGAAGATGGAGTTGTTAAAGTCTTCCAGGGAAAATGACTTAGAGAATATCCGCTTAATCTCGATATATGCGATACTTCCATTTGTGGTATTAAGTTTTGGTGGAGGATATCTAATTGCAGATAATAGCTTGAAACCATTAGTACGATTAAATGAAGAGATGAAGAAAAAATCCACAAAGAATCTTAGACAAAAAGTAGAATTTAATGATACAGGTGATGAAATTTCTGAGTTGATTCAAAACTTTAATAACATGTCCGAATATTTAGCACGTTCATTTGATGCACAAAAGGAATTTGTTGAGAATGCTTCGCACGAGCTAAAGACTCCATTGGCCATTATTCAGGCCAATGTCGATAGTATTCTTGCGGACTCAGATATCCCTAAGAAGGATCTACTAAATATGTTAGATGATTCTAAGAAATCCATAATATTCATGAACAAATTGACGGAAGATCTATTATTGCTTTCTTTAGTAGATGTGGAATTTGAGAAGAAGGAGTTAAATATTAAAGAGACACTTGATGGCGCTGTGGTAGATGCTAGAAAGATAGTAGATGGTAATGATTTTAAAATTAAACTGAATGATGGACATGATCTGTTTGTGAATGGTAATGAGGTGCTATTAAAGCGTGCATTCCAAAATTTAATTGAAAATGCAGTTAAGTATTCTAAGGGTACAGAGTTGGTTATTGATGTTAAGAAGAAAGATAATGATATTTATATTGTATTCAAAGATGATGGAGTGGGTGTCCCGAAGGATGTACAAGGGAAGATATTTGACAGGTTCTACAGAGTGGATAAATCTAGATCTAGAAAGACTGGCGGGAGTGGTTTGGGTTTAGCTATAACCAAGGAAATTATTAAAAAGCATAATGGAACTATTCGATATGTAGATGGTAAGGGTGCTACTTTTGAGGTTCACTTGTCTCAATAGAGATCTCTGGATTGGGATTATTCTCTGGCTGAGGATTCAGTACCATATCCAGCTTTTTGTCATACTCCTCCATGCTAATATTTAATCTCTTTGCGCCATTTTCTTTGAATTTAAGAATCTCGTCATTTGGAATTTCGAGTCCGTTTTTTTGTAGATTAATTAATTCTGCCGTAGCTAAAATTTGAGATTCAAGGAATTTCTCAGGGTCTGTATTAGGAGTGGGATTATTCTCTGGTTGAGGATCTGTTATCATTTGCATCTTTTCTTTGTATTCTTCTGGGGTTATACCTAGTATCTCAGAATTAGTTTCAATCCCATCCTCAATCTCTTGGTCTGTGATCGTTACTCCGCGTCTTTGCATTTGTACTAAACGAGCTGAGCCTGTAATTGTAGCATAGAATGCTTTCTCAGGATCTATAACAGGGTCGGTTGGTGGTGTCACGGGTCTTCTTCTGTATTCTGATCTTCCATTGTTTAAAATTACTAGAGGGGACATACGCGTAAATGTAAAATCTTATTATAGGAACCGAACTTGCAAATGTATATCTTTATGAATTAAAGCTGTATATAAATGATATCATATAAGATATGCAAAATAACCCTGTTTCTAAAAAAACAGACTACGAAATAGTTCTCCAAACCTTAGAGAATGTCGATGATTACAAATACCTCATACAAAGGTATGAAAAAAAACTCTTCATATATATACAAAGAATATTGTATGTAAACAAAGAAGATACGGAGGATATACTCCAAGAAGTATTCATAAAGGCATATCGTAATCTAAACAGCTATGACCCCAAATACAATTTCTCAAGTTGGATATACAGAATTACACACAATGAAGCCATATCCTTTCTTCGTTCAAACAAAAAAAGGCAGCTAGAAATATCAAATGATATTGAAAACAATATATTTGATACAATAGCATCAGATATAGATATTGAGAAAGAAGCAATAAAGGATTGGGATTCTAAAAGGGTTCACGAAGTACTTGCTAAACTAGATGAGAAATACAGAGAAGTATTGGTGTTAAAATATATAGAAGAAAAAGACTATAATGAAATCTCAGACATCCTCCAGATACCCTCTGGTACGGTAGGTTCTTTGATAAATAGAGCAAAGGATAAGTTTAAAAAATTAGTAAAATAATATGGAAGAATTTTCTAAAAATACATTACAACAGATTAAGAAAGAGAATATCAAGCCAATACCTAAGTGGCAGTTCCTGTTAAAGGATTCTTTGGTTTGGGGCCTGTTTGTACTTAACCTCATATTTGGTTCCATTGGTTTTGCAATCTCCCTCTATCTTCTGTCAAACAACGATGTCCTTTCAGATTCTTCATTGGTAACTAATGTTTGGGAATGGCTCATTCTCGCCATCCCTCTTGCTTGGATTCTACTAACCACTCTCTTCGTCTTCATTGCATATTACAATTTCAAACATACGAGTGGGGGATATAGGTTTACTGTAGTAAAGATATTCCTAATGAATATTGTAGTTAGTATCGTCTTGGGTATTGTCATAAATGGATTGGGGCTTTCCCAAAAATTAAATACGATATTTAGTGATAATATTCCCTTCTACAACCATACAATGGATCTTAGATCTGAGGTATGGATGAGAGCGGAATCTGGATATCTTGCTGGAACTATTGTTGATATTGATTCCGATACAAAGATTCTCAAAATAGAGGACTTGAATGGTAAAACATGGGATATCCCATACCAAGATGCAACCGTAAAAGGAAGGGTTGTATTAGAATTAGGTGAAGAGATTAAGATTGTAGGAAAGATGGTCTCAGACAAGGTATTTGAGGCTTCGGAGATTCGTCCTTGGGTCGGTAATGGAAGGCAGATGCAAGAAAACTCCTAGACTTTGCGTAATATATATTAGAAGAGGAGCAATCCTCTTGTATAACTAACCATATGGTAGAGATATGGTTGTGGTTACTCTACATTTTAAATTATATATATTTACAACAATGAGTAAGAAACTATTAACTATTGGTATCCTTTCATTAGGTATATTATCAATATTTGGTGTCTCTCAAGCTTTTGCTTACAGAGGTGACGCTACTGCGGTTGGTCCTAACCATACTGAAGAAAGAGAAGTGGCTATGGAGCAGGTTATGACTGAAAAAGATTATGAAGCTTGGAAAGAGCTCATGACCGAGGATGGTAGAACTCCAGGGGTATTGAATAAAGTAGATACACAGGAAGAGTTTGATCAATTTGCACAAGCCTATGTACTATCCCACGAGGGTAAGACAGAAGAGGCAAATGCAATTAGAGCTGAATTAGGTTTAGGAAATGGAGAAGGTAATGGACAAGGAAATGGTCAAAGAGGAACAGGGAATTGTAACAGGTAAGAGTTAAGGAATAGCTCAAAAAAAGGGAGGTATTGTACCTCCCTTTTTGTTTACTTGTCCGAAGAACTTCTCCTAATAGCTATTAGATTTTTGTCTCTACAGGAGGTTCAACTACAGGTGTGTTTACTTTCTTTACTGCTGGTTTTCTAAATTTGAACCAGTAGAGCAATCCACCACCAGTAGCTAAGAGTAATACTGCAAATCCACCTGCAACATACCATATGATATCTTTACCAAGCTTCTTCACAAAGGTATTTGCAAGATCAACAGCTTCTTCTGCTACATTATCTGATACACCTTCAACCATAGCCTCTTCTGAGAGATTTGCTTGGGTATCTTCAGCTACTAATTGGAATGTATATACACCGTCGGTTGCTAGGGTACTAAACTTTGAAAGCTCGAGGGAGTATGTAGTAAGATCTTTCCCAACACTGATTGTTTCCAATATTACCGTTGGATTGTTTGCATCTGCAACTATCAATGAATAACCAGCTAGATCTGTTTCTTTGTTCTGTTCCCATGTAAAGGTATATACCTCTGGAGATTCTTTGATATATGTAGGATTTACAGGAGTAGCAGGTGCTAGATTATCTACTGAAGTACCATTAACAACACTTGTACTTACAGATTCTTTTGTAGTTTTGTATGCACGAACCATATAGTAGTATTGGGTTCCAATAGCTGCTTTGTTGTCGGTATATGTGAGGATTGTTTTTTCTGTTCTAGCAATTTCTTGGAAATCTTTTGTTGCCTCTGTCGTACTGCGAAATACTTTGTATCCATCAATATCTGTCGTAACAGATGCGGTCCAAGTTAATTGTAGAGCTCCACCTTGATCTGTAGGGACATCAATAACGGCGAGAGCTGATGCAGGTTTGATTGTTGTAGTTGTTGCTGCTGGTGCATCTCCTGTTCCTTCTGTAACACCTGTTGGTAATGGAGTATCAGCTGCAGGGGTAGTATCTTGGACAACAGGATCAGGAGTTATTGGATCTGGAACTACTGGATCTGGTTCTACTGGATCTGGCTCTGGTTCAGGGGCTGCCTCCATGTTGCTAGTGTAAGCAATGAATCCGAAGTCTGCATTGCCGATTGCGTTGATACCAACCTTCGCATATCCATAGTTATATGTAGAGGAAGGGAATGCTCCATCTGCTGTGGTATCTGCATACCAATATGCACCATTTCTACTTGATAGACATATCCAGTAATATTCTCCTGGAATTATCTGTGTATATATAGGGGCTGTGAATCTACTCATGGTATTACGTCCATCGTTGAATGATGAAGGTGGGCTGTAAGTAATCATAGCTGAATCTGGGGAACCATTGTCTGTGTAAAGTATTAGAGATGCACCTGAGGTTGTACTCCCAGCAGCCCTAATATCTATGTAATCGGCCATGAAGCTTCGTGTGGGTTTGAATTTCTGACATAACAATCCGTCATCCACAGTACTGAAATATTCGTTCGCTCTTAGAGGAATGAATGTTGCTGTAGGATCAGCTGACGGTGTGCTCATTACTCCCGGTGTTGCATATGCGACACTACTAGAAAGTAAAAAGGTCGACACAAAGAGAAAAAGTATGGTGAAGAGTTTCTTCATCGGTGTATATTGATAGAGATTAATATATTAGTCTCTAGTGTATCACATATACTTCACTTTCAAATGACCTGTAATAATTATTTGTTCGATCTAGAGTTTTTCAAGTAACTCTGTAACGATTGGAATGAGATATGGAACGAAAATTACAATACCTAGGATGAAAGAAGCTATTGCACTAACCAATACACATCCTGCACTCACATCTTTAGCATATTTAATATTTACTCTAAATTCCTGTGATATGGTATCACTTAATGCCTCTATGACACTGTTAAATGCCTCAGCAATCAATACCAAAGCTATGAGAAATCCTACCGCTATCCATGCGGTATGGGATATCTTTAGAAAGATACTAAGTAATATGACAAGGAATGCTACAACTAATTGTATTCTAAAGTTTCTCTCATTCTTAATTATGGATATTAGACCATGTATAGCATGTTTTTGGCTTTCAAAATATGTCTTAGAGGTTGTAAATGAGTCTTTCATAGGGATGTGTATATAGATTATTTCTTTCTGTTTAACCAGGTTACAGTTAATTGTAATACTGTAGCAAAGGATACCCAGAGTAGGTATGGTATTTGCATGTATGCTACCCAATGAACTAGTGGATATATGACGATGATCATCAATACTAGGGTTGTCCATGTTAATACAATATCTACGGCAGCTAATTCATTGCTCTTTAGGCCAAATTGTATGGGAGTGAATAGGGCATTAAATATCAGATTAAGGATGAATGGGATACAAACAAGGATAGGGAAATCTCCTCTAAAGGTGTGTACGAAGACATATCCAAAGGAGATGAATATGAGGATGTAGAGGATGGTCCATGCGGGTCCAAATAGCCATGATGGTGGTGCCCAAGAGGGTTTCTTTAATTGAGAATACCAATCAGATGTTTTTGTTGGATTGTTCATAATCCAAGTATACATTCTTTTCGCTAATAGTGGAGTACATATTTAATTATGAATTTTCCTTCACATACACTTAGATGGGGTATAAAGGAAGTATTGGAATGATTTGAAAATCAAGTTGTAGCAAGAAGTAAGAAGCCAGTTGTCCGGAGAAATCGGACAACTGACTTAGAATAAAGCGTACGAAGATATCGTATAACTGAGTAAGGACGAACCGTCCGAGAAAATCGGACAGTTGGATTTATTTACTTCCCTATCTCCCCATATTCTCTGTCTATATACTTCGCTACCTCTATATCTCTAGGGGTAACTTGACCTACACTAAATCTCTGTAATTCAAATACAGCTCTTGTGTAATATATGTGTATGTCTGGGTGATGGTCTATCTTCTGGAAATGGGGTGTTAGTTTCTGTACGAAAGAAACTATGTTTTGGAAATCAGGAAAGACAAATTCTTTAGATATTTTGTCATCCTTGTATGTCCATCCGGGGATCTGTCCGAGGGCTTTGGTTATTTCCTCGGGGGTAAGTATGTCTAAGTCTTCCATATGTATTATATGTACTTAACTTATATACATCTATATTATACTCCTTTTGGAAATGTATATTTGGAAGGTAAGACTTGAACCTCCGGACACAATTGTTTTGACACAACTGTGTCCAGAGGGGTTAATCAAGTCAGTAGTACTATACGGCTTTTTCGAGGTACAGTTCAACTTGGTGATGTGTATCGATGGGTATGGTGATGACACCCGTGGAGTAGAATTCTGCCTCATTGGTCTTAAACTCCAAGGGAGGATCTACTTGACCCAAAATGCGGGTCAGTTCTTGGAGGACTTGCTTGGGATCTTTGATTCCGGCTAGACGAACCTGGAACCCTTCAAGAGGGCTGTTGCCGTGTTGGAGGTTAACATTACCGTAAAGGCAATGCCCAATTTCGAACTTCCCAAAGAGTTCAAGGTCTTCTTCCGCGGCTTGTTGCAATGATTCCATCGTCTTGTGTACGACGGTTATGCCCTTCAAATAGGCTTCCTCATAGAGTACAGCATAGATGATGGCAAAAATGATACCTTCCAAACCATAAGCTTCGTTCTCTATCTTAACGTGGAAACCATCTCCGCGGATAGAAAGTATGGCTTCCTCTTTGGGAGCAACGAAGCGTGGTCGCTTGCAGGAGAGCCGATTTAATCGCCCGGATAATCCTTGACTTGGGTCACTCGTTATGACTGTTACTTCCGGCATTATTCGCCAGAATTCAAAGACTTGGTGCAGGACGGCAAATACATCTTTGTCTTGTTTTGACATTTTCTTCTCCTTGTTTTGTGAATAACCGATTTGATATATATCTTGCTAACAAAAGACAGTGGGATCTTCTCTTAGCAAGATATATTCAATTACTACTGACTTGTTAACGAACAGCATATTATACTATAAGTTATCTAATAACGCATTGAATACTTATGATAGAGGCTGATGTTGCTAAGGAAACGCATGTATGAAAACGCTATGCGTCTCCTTAGCTTAATCAGTGGAAATATATTACCAATCTTCGGGTGAAGTCCAGGTTTTTCTCGCCATAACAGAGATTTGAACGTCATTCTCCATTCCTGAAACCATTCCCACAGGGGAATTTTCACCCTTGTCCCAAAAGGTTGCTTCTAAATGAGAATACTTCTCAATAAAGCGAAGTAGTTTGGTGGGGTCACTGGTTGCGACATCGATGTGGATACCATCGTGTTGTAATGGTTGTGGCCAAGATTGGAATTCCATCCAGTACATTTCGTCCTGCGGAACCGTAGGGGGTTCCACGCGGATGTAGTAACTATCAGGTACATCTGCAATAAGTACAGGGAGTTGACAGCATGGTAGGGTACTGATGAAAGCCTTCATTGCGGATTTTCGACGTGCATCATTTCTGTATTTGAACCCGACATGGTGTAATCGGACTTCATGTTCGAAGCTCCATAAAAGCAAGAGTGCGAACATAGCATCAATCCGATCTTCACTGTACTTTGAGACTGAGCATATGAGATATTTTTCTCTCACGCCTCCTTCGTAGGGACATCCTTCTTCTGGTCTGTAAATGGGTGTAGTAAGTACATTTCCATTAGAACAGCCAGCAGCTAGCAGAGTAAAAGCTTTCCAAGGTCCATACATTGAAGCCTCAGATACACGATCTACTCCTCCAGCCCATCGAGTAAGGATGTTTTTTACATCTTTCCCTGTTTTATCTGTCTCAATAAATGAGACAAACATGGGTCGTTTCATTGCTTGGCAGAATCTATGTGCAAGGTTGAAAGAATCTTCAAACTGTGATTGCATATATCCTCCTTAGATATATTTTGTAAATATAAATTGGTTAATATCTTACAAACAACATATATATTTAAATATGCTCTTTGTAAGATACAACCGGGAGGTTCCACTGATTGTTAATGATCATATTGATTATACTATGAGATATATCAGATATCCATCCTTAGGTTTAATGATGCAAAGGGTATATAATGGAATATATGGAAAACAAAAAGAAAATATATGCATTCATAGATAGTCAGAATATAAATATGGGTGTATTTGCTAAGAGATGGAATATGGATTGGGGTAAGTTTAGGGAATATCTTAGAAATACATTTGGTGTAGAGAAGGCATATCTATTCATTGGGTATATTGATACTAATGAAGAACTATACACTAGATTAACCAAGGAAGGGTTCATAGTTATATACAAGAAGGTATTGGCTGTTACTAAAGATGAGGTTACTACTTACAAGGGTAATGTGGATGCTGAGATGGTATTACATACTATGATTGAATATCCTAATTATGATTCCGCTATTATATGTACAGGGGATGGGGATTTCCTATGTTTAATTGAATATTTAGAGAAGAATAACAAATTAGAAAAGATTATTGCTGCTAACAAGAGGTTTAGTACATTATTACAAGGATATTCTAAGTATATATTAGATCTATATTCTTTAAAGAGGGTATTGGGGT